>Ga0099824_1011420_pt1 | contig 10053 bp, 7 predicted proteins | sample SiratrowhiteBW_FD_76837 | JGI IMG/M metagenome (GOLD analysis project Ga0099824, IMG submission 76837) | Root nodule microbial communities of legume samples collected from California, USA - Siratro white BW | ecosystem: Host-associated > Plants > Roots > Nodule | place: USA: California... | reverse complement strand
ATTTAATATATATATATATATATATATATATATATATATATATATATATAATCATTCAATTAAAATAAACAATTCCAACTAAGAATGTCTGACTTAAACAAAATAAAATTTGCTTAAGCAACTTATATATTAATTACATTTATATTCTTCCAATCTTATGTATTTAAAGCTTTATAATTAAATATCTGAAAAATTTGTGTTAGGTAGCTTTGTTCTTAATTTTCTAACCAACCCAACCAAATATACGTACATAAAAACGTATAACTACTGTACTATGTGATCATGTAATAATAATAATAATAATAATAATAATATAATTATTATTATTATTATGGTTGTTATTGTTATTAATAATAATATATTAATAATATTAATAATAATAATAACAATATTAATAATAATATTGATAATAATAATAATATATATTAGAAAAAAAAGATTTGAGATTTTTCTATTGAAAATAAAAGATTTTTCATTTTGAGCATTGTTGAGTTGAGAATTAGAATTTGAATATTTTAGGTCTTGATTTGAGAGTAACATTAAATATAACTTTAATTAAATATAATTTAAAATATTTACAATTTAAAAAATATGACTTAAAATACCTATCATTTTAAAAATATGATCTAAGTACATTTTCATAATTATTAGTTTATATTAACTATAACACTTATTATATTTATTATATGTGATTTAAAATATTACAATTTGAAGAGCTTCATCAAAAGTAATCAAATTTTAGTAATTTGCAATCGAACTTGAACCCATCTATTTGGAATCTGTTCGTTTTGCAATCGAACCTAAACCCATCTATTTAGCATCTGTCGCACGTCCATCCTCCTTCATCGTGCGTTTGTTAGAGGACAAAACATGGCACACTGTTGTCATCCGTTGTACCAGAGGTCGCCGCCGCCGTCGTCGCCGTCGCAGGTAGGTGTTTTCTGTTCTGGGCTTTTGATCTCTGTTGGTGCGGTTATGGTTGTCAATTTCTGGATCTGTTTATAATGTTTTGTTTCGGGTATACATTGGTGTGATGGGTGGTTACTGTGTTAAGCTTAGTTAAGCACAAAAATACACAGGGTGAAAGACTACATGTCGAAAGGGTATCATGATTTGAGGTTTGTCGTCGCCGTCGTCCACCCAACTTAATGTTCCTCCCCCTTTCCTATTCGCTCAAACCTATGCTCACATGCATGTCTCTGCAACTCCCCGCGAAACAGAGAAAATGTTTCAAAACCTTCAAAATGGGTTTGAAAATACAACAAAGTCCCTAAGCCACTCTATCAACGAAATACCAACTATGCCCTCAGCCACGTTGGATAAGTTACCACGTCTGTGGGTGGTAAAAGGGTGGATGTCACATAAGATTGGCAAAAAAAACATTTTTTTCTTATATACTGCCAACCCTATGTGGCAATACACCCAAATGACACCTTGACGTGGCAACAACGTGGCGAGTTGTAGATAACGTGGCAATGAACGTCCAGCGTTACAAGGATTGAAGATTAAGGTTGAGACCATTCACTTCTTTTGTTTTTTTCCAGCGCTGCAGCAGCCTCACCTTTTTTTCTCCCACTTCCATTTCGTCCAATCGTACGTTTTGCAATCGAACCCGAACCCATCCATTTGGAATCTGCCGCACATCCGTCCTCCTTCATCGTGTGTTTGTTAGAGCACAAAGTATGGCACATTGTTGTCATCTGTGTACCAAAGGTCATCGTCGTCGCCGTCGCCGCTGCCGCAGGTCACAGGTCGGTGTTTTTTGTTATGGGCTTTTAATCTCTGTTCGTGCGGTTATGGTTGTCAATTTCTGGGTCTGTTTGTAATGTTTTGTTTCGGGTATACATTGGTGTGATGGGTGATTACTGTGTTAAGCTTAGTTAAGCACAAAAATACACAGAGTGAAAGACTGCATGTCAAAAAGGTATCATGATTTGAGGTTTAGAGTGTATCATGATTTGAGGTTTGTGTCGTCGTCCACCCTCTTCAATGCTTTTCTCTCTTTCCTATTCGCTCAAACCTATGCTCACACGCACGTCTCTGCAACTTCCCGCGAAATAAAGAAAATGTCCTCAAAACCTTCAATATGGATTTGAAAATACAACAATGCCCTTAAGTCACTCTGTCTACAAAATACTAACTATGTTCTCAATCACGTTGAATAAGTTACCACGTATGTGGGTGGCAAAATGGTGGATGTCACGTAAGGTTGCAAAAAAAACTTTTTCCTTTTCTTAATTGTAATAATATTGGAGAAAGGATGAGGGTTGTGTTAGAAGACGTGTTCGTGTTTGGAGGATAGATTGATTAAAATAATAGGAAACGTAAGAATTAGAACGAAAAGCTCATGTGAAATCATTGAAAGATGTGAAACCAATCATGTTGTACAATTGGTTTGACATTTGGTAGAGACAATTTATCCCATAAATGACAGCGAATTGGTTGGTGTATGATTCCTTTGTTTGGCCAAGTTGCAGAGAAGAAAAGATTGGGGAGCATACGTAGCTTCTTTTTGTCCTATTTATCTTTATGATCAGAACTCTTTTACCAAGCATGTGATGCCCCTTTCAGCTGAATCCAATTGTGTAACAGCTCAAACTCAAATTCTGCTTCAGATTCTGCAAGACTTCAATCTCAACCCTCTTCTGTCACCAAAATACAATCATACTTCATGTATCATCACACTTAAGTTACACATCATGAATAGAATTAGCTGCTGTAATTTTTATGTTTTACTTTTGCTAATAGCTTTTTTTTTTTTTTTTTCATTTTCATCTTTTATAATTTTTTTATCTTTGTCGTTTACTTTTTGTTATTCTTTAAGTGCCAAGTTTAAATAGGATAACATTTGTATCATACATTAGGTCAATTTTAATTTGTATAAAAAATATTAAATAATCATGTATTCATATAAAACTTTGAATATATAATCTTTATGATAAAAGCCATTAATCTAACCTTAAATCTTAATAAGACATGACTTGATCACAAGATATTAAATGATATGATGCAAAATTCGTACTAGTGTAGTAACAAATGAACTATATTAGTTCATTACATAAACTTCCAGGTTTACTACTTTTGTATTTTTAGAAATAATTTTTCTTATTATTATAATTTTAAAGACTGCATTAATTGACAATTTATAATTTAAAAACTATTTTATCAGTTTATTAATTTGAAGTAGCAACTGAAAATCCATTATTGTCAATTAGTGATTCACTGAATGTATGACGCAAACAAATATTATATATTGTTAATCGATTAGAAAATACTCTAAAAGTTATCCTTAACATAATTATATTTTGATCATATTCAATAATTAAGTGTCAAAACTTTTAAACCATTAATATAGTTTAATCAAATTTCGATTTTAATCCTTAGTTAATAGCGGAATATTCAATGAAAAAACAAAGGTGAAAGTTTATAAAATTAAAAAAGATGTAATAATTTGAGTGCTTTTACAATAAAAACTAAAAGACCACACTGAATTACAATATATCAAATATTGAAGTATAGATTTGTTTGATCTTTCAGCACAAGCGTGCAGTTGTTAATTTCCTAGTTTAGCCAATCACGATTTTGTGTACTTTGGGAACCTTGTTGTGCACAAGGATAAACTTTGTCTAGAAGAAAGAAACCTTAAGACCCAAAAAATGGGAATTTGAAAGAGGTAACTGTACTTTCATGTTAACATCATGGGACGAGAATGATGTTGGGACCATCCATTTTTTGCAGGGACTTATGCTCTCCATTGTGTATTGTGTACCCTGAACTTGCTAGCTTCGAGGGTCCAATTTACAGCTTGCCACAAACACAAGAATCTGATACGTTTCAAAAGAAATCATATTATAGTTTCCCACTACTTTGTTAGTCTATATATAAGCCTCTCCCTCCACTTTAATTTTCCACCATCCAAAACAAACAACCTTAACTTTGATTCATACAGGTTCATAACTCAATTTTGGTTTAGAAGAAAGGAAGCATTTGAGACTTATCCGACATGGCCATGGTGTATGGTGGTAGACCAACTTCACTCCCATCTCAAGTCCTCACCTTTCACTCCTCTGCTAAATGGAATGAGCATTTTGATGCCTTGAAGCAAACTAACAAACTGGTTTGTCTTGGAACTGTCCTTTGGTTAATTAGTGTTTCATATTGAAGTGGTGAAATGCTTTGCTTTACTTTTCACCCCAAAAGAAAAGAAATTGGCTTTACTGAGATCATTTTTCATTGCTGCAGATGGTGGTTGATTTCACTGCTTCATGGTGTAGACCTTGCAAACTAATGGACCCAGTTATCCAAGAGTTTGCTGCCACATTTAGAGATGTTGAGTTTGTCAAGATTGATGTGGATGAGTTAATGGTATAATCACTCATTCCTTTTCACTTTAACTCATTACTTCCTAACTTCAAAGAGCATACATTTCATAAACTCTAAAATGTGTGTTAGTTTTTGGTTAAAGTTTGTCTAAGATTCTATATTTTAAAAATGATGATTTTGGTTTTCATATTTATATAATTGGTAAATTTCATCTCTTATTTTAATATAACAAGTTTCACAAAAGTTGATGAAATTAAGTTATGTGTGGTTAAAAATATGAAGATTAAAATCATCTATCTAAGGTCAATTTTTGATCAAAAGTTTACTCATTAATTTATAGTAAAAAATTATTTGCAAAACTTGGTAACTGATTTGGATTATGAAAACAGGGGGTATCAGAACGTTTCCAAGTACAGGGAATGCCAACTTTCATGCTAATTAAGAAAGGAGAAGTGGCTGATAAAGTGGTGGGAGTAAAAAAGGAGGAGCTACAAAGGTTGATTGAGCAACACAGAAAATGAATGTGTTCATGCACTAAACTAAATTCAGCAAGTTCACTTCAACATATATTTTACCAGAGAATATTTGAGTGTCCTGAATGTATTCATTGGGGATGTTTCTCGTCATGTTTCGTTCCCTCGTGGATTCTAGTTTTGTTTATTGAAAAAATAAACAAAAGGAAAAAGCCAACAAGTCATAGGAAGCTGAATAAGTTGGTACCATTATTTTCGAATAAAAACAAGTGTCATTGTTTAATGTTCCCATCACAATTTAATATTTAGACCTATTTGTAATTTGTAATCTGTAATGTGTCGGTGCAGATTTTAAGCCATGAATGAAAAGCGACACAAAAGGCTCTGATGCATCCAATGCCCATATAATATATATAATATATGAATTAAAAGGTCACATCCATTGGATTGGTTAGTGACATTTCACACTTTCATCAGTATCAATTACAATCAACATTATTAGCAAAACACGACACCTCTCTTAGAAAAAGAAAACGGAATCTTTTTCCAAAGTTTTGATAAAATAAATGCAGAAATTGATAGAGAAATCAAGGGACCAAAAATGCATGGCCACTGTTAAACGAATGTAGATTCTTACAAGCAAAACCTTCAGACTACTCCTCATAAAGCTCACTGAGTTTGGTTGATGGATATCTCTTCCTTAGATCATAGCTACCGACTTTAATAAAAATAAATATGGTCATTCAAATTATAGGTTCAAATAGTTATTCTTTGTCTTTTCAGCTACTCGTTATGATTTAATGATATTATGTGGCTTGATGTCAATTGCAGAGAGTCGTAGGGGTGTCTCGTTATCTTCTTTGCATTAGCTTAGCTTCTTTTCATTGAAAATATCTTCTATTTCATTTAAGTTTATGTCTTCAATAAGAGATCGCATTGTTAACAGAAATGGGAACATGAAATGAACACAATTATAGAAGCTAAAAGTTATTTAAGTCAAAATTTAAACATGAATAGAAGTAAAAACTGAAAAGGAAAAAGTGTAAATAAACATGTTAGGACTGTAAATATTCTCATCCATTCAACAATGTATTCTCATATTGATTGAACACAGTCCAGGACCCTTAAAGCAGCTGAAATCGCTTTATTCCAAAATTACACTCACTGCAGACATGGTAGGAAGCTTGGTTTATTTGTATTATGCACACTTTTCATGCCTAAGACTAATGTTGTATTTTGAATATTTACACTGTAAACTGAGCCCTCACCTCATGTGGTTAATTGGGAAAAAGCCACAATACATAAAAGACTGAATCAGTCATCAATGTTGCTCAAAATCCTCTTCAGCTCATACTTCTGTTGTGTGGTAAGCCTCGATGGGAACATAACGTCAAACTTGATTCTCAAGTTTCCTTTCTTTCCGAGTTCCTTTGAGATGGGCATTCCTTCATTTGGGACCACCAACACAAATTTTGGTTTCACAACATCTGTGACTTGAATTGTGAGCTCTCTTCCATCCAAGGTTGTTATGTTGAGAGTATTTCCCACTAGAGCCTCTACAAGTAAGATTTTTTGTGTGATAACCAAATCATTTCCATCCCTCTTGAATAAAGCATGTGGTTTCTCATCCACCACAAAGATTAGATCATCAGGAGCACTAGCTTCTGCTTCTTGGTTGCCTTTCCCAGGAAATGTTATTTTTGTGCCTTTCTTCCAACCAGGTTTGATATCTATTTTCAAGATCTCTTCCTCAGTCTTCAACATACTGCAAAAACAAAAAAGAGTAAACTTGTGAACCCAAAGGCACATATTTCCAAGTAATCTCATATGGTAAAAGTAATAGAAAATATCTGAAACAATTTCTATTCACTTAACCAAGTTCACCAGAAAACAAATCTTAAAGTCCAATATCTTTACAAACCCAATTATGCAACTCACTAATTAATAGTTTCACTTTGTTTCTATATGACTAAAATAACGTGAGAGGACCAACGCAAATCCCAATATAATAAAAGATATCTTCTTTCTCCACATGTGGCTACACATGTATGCATGCGTGCCTGCTAAGGAGTGTGTGTGTGTGTGTTATCAGGCCTGTTAAGTGAAAAGCCAAAAGAGAAAACAGCCAAACCAGAAGTGGAATGGCAAAATAAGAAGAAAAAAAATGCTAATAAATCAAATAGAGCGAATAAATCACAGTATCAAGTAAAATGTAAATTGTCCAATAATTTACTAAATAATACAGAAATGGGGCCTTGAATCTAACCAAATATTGGACAAAGAATTCATCCATTCAAGTATAGTGTAATCCCAATAAATATCAGAAAGTTTTGTTTTGATAGTTTCAGAATCATTACAATTTCAATCAACATCATAGCACATATATATAGCCCATAAACACTAAAATGAACTCCTTTTCATACGCTAATGCACTCCAAACAAATATTTCTAAGGCAACATGAAAACAAATCACCAATTCAACCATGCATATTCACCAGCAAAACAATTAAAACTACAAACACACACACACACACAAATTCCACCACTAATGCAAGGATAAGACAAGAAATACAAGATGAAAACACAGATATTACCCGAATTCATGATAAAGAGTCCTAGAGATCTTCAACTTCTTTTTGCAACCTTTGTACAGTTCCTCAAGGGTGCACACCAATTTTCTCTCAACAACCCCAACTTTCTCGCTCTTGGGGACCCTAACATCCCCATCACCCTTCTCCTCCTTCATCTTCATAGAGTTCAAGGGATAATGGCCATAAAAATCATAGATCTGGCGCTTCTTGGGGTCGCTGAGAACATCATAAGCCTCTGAGACCTGCTTGAACTTGGCCTCGGCTTCTTCTTTCGTAACAGGGTGGTGCTGATGGTTCTTGTCTGGGTGCCACTTCATGGCCAACCTCTTATATGCCCTCTTGAGTTCTTCATCCGAGGCATTGCGGTCCACCTTCAGGATCTTGTAGTAGTCCCCTGCACCCATCTTGGTCCAAAATTCAGCCGAATTATGAGCCAAAAAAGTTTGCTTTTTTTTTTTTTTTTCTCTCGATACAGAGTGGAGAAAAGTTATGTTTTTCCTTGTGTTGGGAAAGAAAAAGAGAGGGTTGGGTTTGACTCTGTGCACGTGGCTGCAAAAGGGGTTTTGTGGGTGACTCCAATAACACCGAATATACTAGTGCTAGCTGCGAAGGGCTGAAAATGCACTGGCGAAAAAGCAGCAAAAATCACGTTCAATGTTCAGAAATAGCAGGGGAGAGAAGAAACACTGAGTGAGTGAGACTGAAGGAGAACACGAGAGTTTAAGGTTGAACACGTGGAAGGTGATGCCTAAGAGATAGATAAATATCGATATGGCACTTTGATTTTTGAAATTTCTGAAAGGGTTATGGCTACTACTGAGTGTTGCAGTAGTAGTACTACCTTGTGGACAAAACTATTCAACAAGATCCAATTTATAATGGCCAAATACTGCTTTAATCCCGTTTTGATTTGTTAATTTGTTTCTTTTATCATTTTAATTATGTAATTGATTCTATTCGTTAATCATATTTAGTATATTTAACAAAAATACAAACATGCATTATGGCATTATATTATATTGTCTTGTAGTGTATCAAACTTTTTTTTTTTTAAAGAAAGCTTCACGTTAATTGCGCTATAAAAAAATATTGTATTATCAATTAGTATATTCGTACTGACATAACACATTACTATGGTGTCATATTTTATATTTCTGATAAATATTATATGTTAAACTTATAGGTAGAACAAAATCTAATCATCAAAATAAAAATTATAAATTAACACAGATAAATAAAAGGACTAAATTACAAAATTAAAATAATATGGGTACAAAAATAGAATTACAAGAATTTTGAACAACCTATTAAAGGCACATCTAAGTTACTGATCAGAAAATGTCATTTCACGTTGTATTTATGAGATTTGATGTAAATACATGTATCTCCCATTACGGAAATGATACAGAATTGAAATTTACGTAACATTTGATTTGGAGTTTAATAAAATTAAGGATCTAAATTAATTAATTCCAGCAATGAAACGTACCAAAGTAGTCATGACATAAATATTGATTTTAACCTTGAACTAAACACGTAAAAATACGTTTAACTTAAAATCTTGTATTCTTTTTGCCGGGTGCTTTTTTTCAGTTTATTGAATTAGAAAATAATTTTATTTACATTACTATTTTGAAGACTTTGAGTTCTGTATAATACGTATAATTAGTTTTTGTGTAAACATCTAACTAACAATTTTCAATAAAGTTTTTTCTTTCTTTTAGTAGCATTTTTTCATCCACACATAACTGTTTACTGTGCAAGCTTTTGTTATTCGTATTATAGGTAACAAATTATAAATTTTGTTGTTTAACTTAATTGTTAATCACTCATTCTTTCCCTTCTCAAAACTTAAATATTGATTAAGGAAATATTTAATATAAGAAGAAAAATATCCAAAACTCAGTAATTCGTGTGAATTACTAATCAAAAGAATTATGATCTTTATAAATGACAAAATATATTTAGTTGATAAGAAAATATTATTAGAAATAATTATGAATTTTACAGAAATTAAATATTATTGATTTGGTACATGAAAAGTCTCACGTTTATTAAAAAAATATGTATATTTTTCTTTAATCTACCAAAAATACTTTTTTTAAATTAAATAATATATTACATGTAGCTATGGATTTTAATGATATATCTAAACAAATTTAAGGTTTAAATTTGGAAAAAACATTAAGTCCTATCTCCTTAGTTCTTGGTGGTTTATTTCAATACATTCAAAAGTTATACATTATTTAGAAGTTAAAGTGGTAATTTGTATATATTTCATTCTAATGATTTTTAAGGAAAAAGTTGTGATAAAAGCATGACACCTAATCAGCTAATACATCGAATGTAATAATAATTCTATCAATATTATCTAACATACTTGAATATTAGAGCACTGATAGTTGTTAACATCTGATATTTGAAATTGCTAAAAAATATAAAGAAATTCAAATCTTTGAAAATATATCCATAATTAAGGTGAACTTATTATCATTAAAATTAATTTTTAGTATAATCTATCATTGATCGAGTACTCCTCAACAATTATTAAATTTTTCCCTCACAAATGTCAATATCTCAAAAAAAAAAAAAAAAAAAATATAAATATATTATATATTTTAAATTAATATATTTATATTTTAATATAATTTTTGATTTATTTTTTT
>Ga0099824_1011416_pt1 | contig 10058 bp, 2 predicted proteins | sample SiratrowhiteBW_FD_76837 | JGI IMG/M metagenome (GOLD analysis project Ga0099824, IMG submission 76837) | Root nodule microbial communities of legume samples collected from California, USA - Siratro white BW | ecosystem: Host-associated > Plants > Roots > Nodule | place: USA: California... | reverse complement strand
TAATTTGTTGTTTTTTATTTTTATCTATAATCGACAAGTATATATATATATATATATATATATATATATATATATATATATATTATACTTTTTCTTATAATATTATTATGGAAAATTATTATTTTCTCTTAGAATCAGTTACTGTTTTTGTTTAGTCTATGTTTTTCTTGATTTATCTTTCAAATAGTTAACCGTTTAAAAAAATTCACCCTCTATTACTTAACCATTATCTACTATTTGTTATTTAAGCTTCACTTTTACTCTGGTTTGTTTTATTTTTTTAAACATAAAATGTGAACTGATCTAAGGAAATTGTATAAGACACCTTGACAGTCACAATATTGTAGGGAGTGTAGGCACAGAAGTTTTGTCCAGAGTTCAAGATGTCAAGTGTTAACAACAATAACAACGAGGAAGGCAAGAAGCCCAACGAGCAAGGAGCACACATTAACCTTAAAGTCAAGGGGCAAGTAGGTTCTTTTGTTTGTTCGTTAATTTTTCATTTCTTTCCATTTTTAGGTTTTGCTTTTCTATTAGATCATGTTAGTTGCGTGCAGTATATCTTCGATTTTTCACTCTGGTGAGCTTGATATCGTTTTGCAGTGTTTACTGTTTTATGATTATGTGTCAAAGTATGCCTCTTTAATCAATTTTTTTTTACTGAATTGGGGTTTTATTGTCGGGGTGACTCTGATTATGTTTTGTTTTGGTTTAGATTTATGGGATTGGGTAAAAATTGAAATTTGATATTTTCTTTTAAAATTGTTAATTGGATGTGGTAGGATGGGAACGAGGTGTTCTTCAAGATCAAGAGAAGCACTCAATTGAAAAAACTTATGAGTGCTTATTGTGATCGACAGTTGGTTGACTTCAACTTCATTGCTTTTCTCTTTGATGGTCGTCACCTTAGTGCTGAGCAGACTCCTGATGAGGTTTGTGTTTCCTTCATTTTTTTTCATGGATTCTACATCTCAACTGTTCAGCTTTTGGTTTTGACTTGCACTTTTATTTTTGCAGTTGGAAATGGAGGATGGTGATGAAATTGATGCCATGCTTCATCAGACTGGAGGTTCTGTACGCTGAGCCTATCTGCTTCCTCTCCTATCAATGTAACTAAGTTAAGGAAGCTATTTTTATAAGTGAATATTGAACATCATTCTTTTGATTATAAGAGTTATAAACTCAATATAAATGTTGTACTATTTAATTAACTAATAGAACATATATGCATATTTGTCATACTTGACATATCTAGTTAAGACAATTTATTAAGTATAAACTTATAATTAAGTTAAATTTTTTGTTTGATTACATGTTTGTATCTAGTAAAATAAAAAAAACACCCATGCACGCACACACATCCACATACATACACGCACACGCACACACACATATTTATCATAGATCATGAGAGTTGATGATCTTCCGTGGTTGTCTCTAACTTTTTGATGTGACCTTTAGAATTTGTTTGTTTCCAATGATCTATAATTGACATTTCCTTTGCCAACATTACCTTAATAGGGTTAAAGCTACCTTTAGGTCCAACATTGGTTAGAAGTTTAAAATAAGTGGGCTTAATAGGGTTAAAGCTACCTTTAGGTCCAACATTGGTTAGAAGTTTAAAATAAGTGGGGTAAAGGTATCGTTGAAATTTTTTTAACTTGGTTAGTTATCATGTTAACTTACCAGAACAAGTTCAAACTTGGAGTAGTATTCAATGAATCATCTTTGCTTCTTATAAGAACCACTGATCTTTTCACTAGCTAATTAGGAGGAACATAAGTATAAATTAGAAGAAGCATGTTCGCTTTTTACAGGGTTGTTAGGCACCCCTTTTAACTCTTGGTTATAAAGTTTTTCGATGTAAAGAAAGAGAAGTAATGACATTCACCTTTGCAAGCTCAACTACTACATCAATTTTCTTATTCTTTGCGAGCCTTTAGAGATTAAATAACAAGTCTTTCTTTAAAATTAGTACACTAGCATTAGCCCATATCTTTTTATAGTCAACATCTTTTCCCAAAATTCATACTTAAAAAAGTTAAATATATGTATTACAAATAATACAAAGGCAAAATATTTTTACCTACAAATCAAGTAATAAGTAGGTCCCTACTACTTATCAGGTGATGAGAGTGATGAGAATTACTGATTATTCTAATGTTTATCACTAGATACAAGTACTCACCCCATGATTTGAACTAGTTTGGCTTTTGGTAATAAATATAAAAGTAAGGTGTTTGGTTAAGGTAAATTTGTCTGAACATTTGAGTTTAAGTATCTTACTTTAAGTTTGTTGAAAATGAGGTGCATATAAAGTCTTAACAGACACTATTAAATTATATGAATCGAATTAGCATTATGTTTTAACTGATAAAACATATAATTTTGTTTATGTTATAGTTGATTTAGAGGCAGTGACACAAGATTTGTAAGACTTTAAACAAAGCTTAACTATTATGATGAAGTTTACTAAGAGTCATATTCATGATTATTAACACTCTACACTAGAAAGTGGGAAATGGAAAATATATCTTTAGAAAAATATTTGTATACATAAGTGAAACCATGATCCTTAATAGGACACTTTATCTTTATTGAGCATTTCTTGCCTATAATAAGCTTAACTTTCTCATTATTAGATATATTGAAAGACTTGATCATTTTAACAATTACATTTGAATATATTTAAAGGCATAATCTAAGTACATATTAATTTTGAAGTTAGAGATAGAAGGATACTTATATTTATGTTTTTTCTTGACGTGCTTGACTCTAATTATTCAATGTTCTCATGTTTAAATATATTTCGCTTCCACCGGCCTTAGGTGATGATTAGGTGGCAATTGAGTTAGTTTCCATTATTTCTAAACAAGTTTCTATAATGGATAATTTAAAAAAAAAAAAGTAAAGAAAAGAATTATAGGTTTCTTGAAGCATTAAAAGACTTAATATGACTCAATTTTTAATATCTGTAACTTTCTTTTCCATAGGGTAACTTGAAAAAAAAAACTACTAAAAAAATATTAATGAGAAAAAATGATTATTTATAAAAAGAAAAATAAGGTAAGATGATAAGAGAAAAGAAAATTAATGTAGAAATTCTTGATTCAATAGAAAAAAATTATTCTTTTACACAAATATTCCCCTCATGATATTAATATATTTAAGATCTAAACATAAAAAGGGATTCATATCATTCTTATCTGATTTTCTTATTTGAACAAATTTATTACAGTAACCAAAATTCTTACCTCCCTACAACTTAAATTAAAAATATTGTATAAACGTTTTCTCATTAAGCTTATTTAGACACTTTCAACAAAAACAAAATCTTAAAATAGACACCAAATATTAAAACTAACAGTAATTATCTAATGTGAAGCAAATTGAGATTGTAACAATGATGAAATAACACCTTTCACCAAGTAAAGATACCCCATGATAATCTGTATCCCTTTGAGAAAAGTTTGAATATTAACAAGGTCATGAACAAAGGTAATGTTTCCACCTTCCGGATAAATCTACAACCTCCAAAGAATCCGATTTCCAATAAATTCTTTTAAGTTTTCAAGTTCTGCCCTATGCAATCATGCACTTTACCTGACCAAATTATGAATCATGCACTTTACCTGACCAAATTATGTAGCCACCACATGGTGGCCCACCCAAGAGCCTCATAAAAATCATAATAACATTCAAATATAATAACAGAGTCTCCCATTTTATACATATATTTTATATTTTTACTTTATTTATAGTTTTATTTTAAATTATATATTTAACTATTATAAAGCAATACAAAAAAATATTGAGAAGAAAAAAGAAAAATAACAAATATAAACTACTATTTTATGAAAATAATATACATGTTTCAATATAATACAATTATATCCCTTCTCTTCTATTTCATTAAAATTTATAACTATATTATTTTTGAAATTAAAATATATATCATAAGTAAGTTGAAATGATGTCGAAATACAGTATCGATACTTATCAGAAATTTAAAAGGATAAATAAATTAATTATGATTAATGTTAGTTAAACATTTTAAATTAGTTTGTATTATCAAAATTAAACTAAAAAGTTATTTAAATCCAAGTTGTATTCTCGCTTGTCTATAAATAACATGATCATTCAAAACATAATTTTTTATTTACAAAAATAGAAAAATAGATAAATTGTGTCACAGACCTAGCTTGACACCATACATTTTTCAAATGAATATTTAATATTCTGAATTACTCAAACGTCAAAAATAAAACTTTTACAGATACCTCCATTATGAGATAAAAAGAAAAGAAAAGAAAACACAGACACATATAATTTTTTAAAAGGCAAGACAATGTAGAAAAAATCTTCTTGATCTACGCAAGAATAATAAGTCACAAAAATAATACAAATATTATATTTGAATAAGTTTATTAAATTTATGAATTAATATAAATATTAAATTTAAATTTATTAAAATAAAAAAACTGTAGTAAAAATGTAGACTTGCATAAGTGATAATATACGTATTTTTATTAATAATTAAAATGACTTTAACTGGTTAAAAAATTATAGTATTTAATAACTAAAATAACCCTAACTAACATGTTAAAATATTATAAATATTAAAAGGAAGATGTTATGTTATTTACAATAAATTCATGTTTATTTATTTTTTCTGTATTTTTCTTGGAAAACTAAGTTCATGGTTTTAATGCTTATTATGAAGACTAAATACAAACTTCATGTGTATTCTACTATCAAGTAACTGGTGCTGGTATTAGTTCTTTAAAGTTGAGATAATGGTATTAGTTGTACTTGTAAAAATGATTTCATTAAAAAAAAAAAAAATCATGTCACCAATATACCTTCTTTATTTATAGTTAAAACAAATTAAACTTAAAAATAGGCATTTACCACTATTTTAAAATGATATTGTTTTCCAAACTTTAATTTATTTATATGGGTAAAATTTACCAATTACATAGTAGATTTTCATTTAATGGATTTAAAGTCAAGAAAGTTAGATAAAGATATAATTAGTTACAATAAAAATACCAGATATTCAGTAAAGTAGTTTATAATTGAAGTTATAATTATAATCCTTATAACCCTTTTTACTAATTAATATTAATTTCAATTTAATTTCTTTAAAATTTAAAAATAAAATTCCTTGATGTCAATCCTTTCTCTTAATTTTTAATTCACAACCTTTCTTTTGTGCTTACAAAATCCATCACTTCTCCTACTTTTAAAGGTCTATAGAGAATGTTGATAAATAAACCCTTTCAAGATGGTAAATCTAAACAACGAAGTTATTATGCTTTGAAATACTATACTTTGAAATGTTTAATTATATTTATTTTGTTTATTTTTATATTTGATCATATCCTTTCTTTATTAAGAATATATATAATAAACAAATGTACTTCATCACCAATTTGACATAATTTTAGGATTCTCACATTTTACCTAATTAAGAATTTTTTTTTAATGAAAAGATTAAATGAGTCAACTAAACCTATTCTCACATTCAAATGGAGCATGGGTTTAGTTCTCTTTTTTTATTTCATTAGAAAAATAATATTATACAAATTAAAAAATTATTTAATATTGTAGGTTTTTTCTTTTATAGTTTAGACAAACACAATAACTTTCAAAGGATTATCTTGTTTGACATTTGTCTAGAAAGAATATAAAGGAGACAAGTCAGAAGTTAAATATGAGTAAAAATTCATATATGTGCAGGTTTTGACCACAAATTGTACCTAATCAAAAATTGTATGTAACACTTTCACGTGACATAATTTCTTACAATCCAATTTAAATATTATTCTCCTCCCAAGTTTCGCTCTTTCACACACTTCATCAAGTTCAAGAACACCAAATTCAAAAGGAGTGCATTTCAAAAAAAAAAAAAAAGAGAAACGGTAAATAATATAATAATCTAAATAGAACTAGTTGTATTGGAATCAGAAAATTTATTATTAAGGGTGTGATTGGATTAGAGAGTAGATATGATGAAGTAGATTTGAGATGAAAGTGTATAGAAGGTTTGATTGTTTAGATTGAGAAAAAGATGATAAGATTTAATAGGAAAATTTGTGAATGATATGATAGATATAATATTATTTTAATATATAAAATTATAAATTTATTCTTATAATTAAAAATAAAATATAGTTAATTTATTTAATGTAGTTAATAATATTTTTTAAAAATTTACGAAAATATTAAATTAATAATTATCTTTAAAATAAATTTAATTTATTATAAAGTATATATATTTATTGTTTGATAAGATTAATCTTTTAAAATATAAAATTAAATCTTTTAAAATAATTTTAATAATAAATTTAAATATAATTGTTATTTCATAACAATAAAAAAATTATTATCATATAATTTATTTTCATTTTAAATTTTTTACTTATTTTTATTAAATTACAACTATATTTATATTATTATTAATTATTTTACTAATAAAATTATATAATATTTTTATTATAAAAATTTATTATTATAATATATATATATAATCGATTACGTTAAAAACGTAATCTGATTATATATACTATTATAACTATTTATAGAAAGAAATTATTTTATTAATTATTTTAAAAAATTTATTTTATTTAAAATTAATCATTATATATTTTTAATTATTTATTATTTTAAAATCAAAATAAATATTTTTTAAAATTTTATTTAATTGTAATTAAATTAATTCTTTTAGTTAGAAAATAAACTTTCTGCAATAATAAAATTTTTGTAAGTAAAGTTTTTTTCATTTTTTATAAAATTTAGTTTTGTTTTTCACGTTTTCTTGTTTGCATTTTTTTGCTTAAAAAGTTTTCAACTTAGAAAACAAACACATCATAAAGGTCTGAGTTTGACCATAGAGAAGAAAGGTTCCATACATCACCAAAATATTGGTAAGATTTTATTTCAATTTGATTTTCTATGAATTATTGCGATAGTGTGTTTTGTTTGATGGTTAAAGGTTTGGATTCATATATAAAAAATAAATAAACTAATTTTAATTGTAATATAAATCATTGATTTAATTTTTTTACTTAATATGATATTTGAACTGATCACTTGTATATCTATCATTCCAAACTAAAAATCAAAAGCATGTTTTGGTAGTATTCTAATGTCAATCACCACCTATTAAAACAATACATTGTAGCTTTAAAGATAGTTGAAGATGAATGTATATTCATAATCTAAAATTATAAGAGTATGCTTATATCATTAATTAGGACTCTTTTTTGTACAATATCAACTTTTCTGTGAGTTATGTAGAGTTGGAGTTTTTGGTTTAGTGTTGAGCAAACTAAACAAGTACGGAACACCAATTTAGTTTTAAATAGTACATTAGACTAGATGATTTAGATGTGAAGATGACATAATCACGTTGTTTAGAATTTCTTGCAGGGATTGATGTATTGGTTGATTCTTTTGATTTAAAGGAGTTTATTTTCTCTAGTTGATTGTGATTTAAATAAGTTTATCTTAATTTGATTTTGATTCTTTTTTTTGGTTGTTAGATTTCTACAATTGGACTATATTGATAGAAGATGTAATTATTTTGGGATAATATATTCAAATATATATAGAAAGAATAAAGTTAACAGGATATTAAATCAATTTAAACATATGTATTATTCATGACTTTTCTAAATTATGCATTGGGGAACCTAAATTCCCGCTTAGCGAAATTCAGTTCAATAAAAATTTTGAAAATTTTGGTTGTTGGATAAACCTTTCAAATAAAACTCCTCGTAGTTTGATCGCTGGGTGGAATTTGTAGAATTAAAAATATGAGAGTTTTAGTCTTTAGGCGAGTCAAATATGAAAAACACTCAATGAAGTAGTGGCTAAGTGAACAGTTTGTTTGGTTGGCGACTAAAAGTGGTTATGTCTTTGCTTGGACGAGTAGAATTGTGACTAACTAAATTGTAACGTGTGTTTAATTTGCTGGACGAGTCATGTGTTTAATTTGTTGGACGAGCCAAATATTGACTGAACAACAAGGGAGTTTCTAAACTTTGACCAATATAATGTATTTAAACAATTTTATAATGTAATGTATGATTCATATTATTGATATTTAATCTAAGTTGGATATAAGAAAATTTATGTAGTAGTTAAGGTTGTAAAGGTGAATGTCATTACTTCTCTTTCTTTGTATCCAAAAACTTTATAACCAAGAGTTAAAGGGGTGTTTAACAATCCTATTACGACTTCTGTAAAAAGGCGAACATGCTTCTAATTTATACTTATATTCCTCCTCGTTAGCTAGTGAAAAAATTAGTGGTTCTCATAAGAAGCAAAGATGGTTCATTGAATAATACTCCAAGTTTGAACTTTTTGTGGTAAGTTAACATGATAACTAACCAAGTTAAAATTTTTGAAGGATACCTTTACCCACTTATTTCAAACTTCTAACCAATGTTGGACCTAAAGGTAGATTTAATCCCATTAAGATAATGTTGGCAAAGGTAATGCCAATTATACACAATTGGAAACAAACAAATTCCAAACATCAAAAAGTTAGAGACAACCATGGAGGATCATCAACTCATGTGATCTATGATGAATATATGTGTGTGACGGAGGATGATAAATTCATTATCTATGATGAATGTGTGTATATGGACGTGTATGCGTGCATGTGTGATCTTTTATTTTACTATATAAAAACATGTAACAAAGAATTTAACTTAATTATAAGTTTACTATTTAATAAATTATCTTAACTATATATGTCAAGTATCACAAATATGCATATATGTTCTATTAGTTAATAAAACAGTACAACATTTATATTGAGCTTATAACTTATAATCAAGAGAATGATATTTAATATTCACTTATAAAAATATCTTCCTTAACTCGGTTACCTTGATGGGAGAGGAAGCAAATATGCTCATAGTACAGAACCTCCAGTCTGATGAAGCATTGCATCAATTTCATCACCATCCTCTATTTCAACTGCAAAAATAAAAGTTCAAGTCAAAATCAAAAGCTGAACAGTTGAGATGTAGATTCCATGAAGAAAGATGAAGGAAACACAAACCTCATCAAGAGTCTACTCAGCACGAAGGCGACGACCATTAAAGAGAAAAGCAATGAAGTTGAAGTCAATCAATTGTTGGTCACAGTAAGTACTCATAAGCTTTTTCAATTGAGTGCTTCTCTTGATCGATCTTGAAGAACACCTCGTTCCCATCCTACCACATCCAATTAACAATTTTAAAAGAAAACATAAAATCTCAATTTTTACCCAAGTCCATAAATCCAATCCAAAACAAAACATAATCGGAGTCACCCTAACAATAAAACCCCAGTTCAGTAAAAAAAAATTATTAAAGAATAGGCATTCTATGACACAGACACCTAATCATAATACAATAAACACTGCAAAACGATCTCAAACTTACTAAAGTGCAAAATCGAAGATCTACGACACTCAAGTAACATGATCTAATAGAAAAACAAAACCCTATAAATGGAGAGAAACAACAAATTAAGGAATAAAAGAACATACCTGCCCCTACACTTTAAGGTTAATATGTGCTCTTTGCTGGCTGGGCTTCTTGCCTTCCTCGCTGTTATTATTGTTAACACTTGACATCTTGAACTCTCCCAACAAAACCTCTGTGTCTACTCTCTCTATAATATTGTGAGTGTCAAATATGTCTTGTACAATTCGGTTTAGACCCCTTCACATTTTATGTTTTAAAAAAATAAACCAGAGTAAAAGTGAAGGTTAGATAAGAAATAGTGGATGATGATTAAGTAGTAGAGGATGAATTTTTTTAAACTGTAACTAATTAAAAAATAAAGCAAGAAAAATATAGACTAAACAAAAACTGTAACCGATTCTAAGAAGAAAAAGAATATTTTTCCATAATAATATTATAAGAAAAAGACATAATATAAATATAAATGTTTACATATATATATATATATATATATATATATATATATATATATATATATATATATATATATATATATATATATATATATATATATATTTTTATATAATATAT
>Ga0099824_1011414_pt1 | contig 10058 bp, 6 predicted proteins | sample SiratrowhiteBW_FD_76837 | JGI IMG/M metagenome (GOLD analysis project Ga0099824, IMG submission 76837) | Root nodule microbial communities of legume samples collected from California, USA - Siratro white BW | ecosystem: Host-associated > Plants > Roots > Nodule | place: USA: California... | reverse complement strand
TATAGATATATATATATAAATTTGTGATATATATATATCTAAAAAAAAATATATCAATATTTAAAAAAAAAAATAAAATAATATTTTTTAATATATATATATATATATATATATATATATATATATATATATATAACTTACATTAATAGAAATAATACTTTTATTGATAAGTAATTTTTATAAATAATTTTATTAAATTTTAGCAAAATAATGTAGTGAGAGAAATTCAATACTAATAAATTAAGAGCAAATTCATATAAGAAATCCAACACCATTTTCAAATCTCGAGTGTAAGACTATAATTTGTGAATTGTTTGACAACCACTCGACGGTGGATTGCATGCTAGTTTCAAAAAAGTTTAATTTATTAGGATAGGATATGATGTCTTGGAAAATGAGTTCGACTAATTTATCTTCATAAAAGTAATTATAAACAAAGTTTATTTTTTATTTATATATTGTAAATTCACTTTATCTTTAATTAATATGAAATTTAGAAAAAAATAATTATATCAAATCTAAAATTAGATTGGTCGAGGTAATAATTGGAGTCTTCATTCCTGCAATCATGTTTTAGAAATTGAATAAATCTCACAATGGAGTTCCAGCTAGTTGGTCGCAAGGTTCATCATTGTGTTACATTTCTTGTTAACAAGAGAAATTATGATTAAGAGGAATTGACTAGCTGAGTGTGAAAGTGAAAATGAACATTTGACAAAAGCAGAATACAATATATCGATTAAACTAGGAACCATGTAGAAAGGTGGAATTTTCTAGTTCTGAAGTAAATTAAAAAAAAAACCATTTATGTTTAATATCCCCTAATTTATGATAACGAATGTTATAAAAGATTATAGGTTATATTATATTAGTTCTACACGACTAGTTTCTGAAGAAAGTAGAGTAGCAGTTCAATGACCATTAATCTATCACATGTTCTATTGATTAGTAAGGAATTGAAATTTTTTATAGTATGCCCAAAGAATTTAAGCAAGTAGTTATTTATGTTGTGTGATGGAAAGAATACAAGATCTTGCTTAAAATTAAATCATATTTATATATAAAAATTGAAAATAATATTTTTTATTACAAAAAGAATAAAGAATTGTTTTTTTTTTATTTCAGTCTTTTTTATTTTTTTTCCTTTCTAATATTTTTTTCGTAATTTTTCTAGATAAGGAAAATTTCTTTGTTCAACTGATTAATTGAATTCAAATTGATTTAGTTGGGTCTTTATCTTTTTTTTTTTCAATATAGATTTCGTTAGTAAATAAAAGAAATTTAAAAAATCTGAAAGAATAGTAGAAAAGAAAGAAAGATGCTACACATCCAATTTTACGTAGAATGATAGAAACAATCATGATATGAATATACTTGCAATTTTAAAACATCGATAGTATCGATCACGCGCAAATACAAGGAATTCGTGCAAAAGAGTTGCTTTTGACCATGACCATCGTCAATTGCATTTGCAAAGCATTGTTTTTTTACACTGCATTGAGAAAGAAAGAAAGGGAGAAAGAAACAGAGACAAAGAAAGAAGTAAAAAGTCTGCGTATTTTGAGGAAGGAGCAAAATGAAATATAAAAAAGCAAAGCAGAAAACGTCTACAAATGGAAAATTCGAAAATAACCGACCAGAGTACTTTCTTTTTTATTTGTAGTAAGACAAAAACAGGATTGTAAAAGGAGGTTTGGTAAGGGACTAAACATGGATTAATAGTTGATTTTGAGAAGGGTAAACATTTTAACGTTTAATGTTGTTATATAGTTAGTATAAATGTTTTCCCGTTATTAATTAAACTCTTTTAAGGTTAAATTATTTTTTATATAGTATTTTCATTATTTAATCCTTTAAAAAGACATTACATTACATTCATTATTCGATCCTAAATTTTTGTATTGATGATTTTGAAATCAAAATTTACTCAGGGTCCGGTAAAGTAGCAATTTAACTTTTTCTTCAATCAACTTTTAACTTTTAGTTCAATATGACATCTATATGGGCGGAAAATGTTAATTCAATCATTTGATTAAGAGTATAGGATGTAAAAAAGAAAGATTTAGATTTGATCCAATTTTTCTATGGTTCAAATAAACTATAAATAAACTATCTGTTTTTAACAACAATGAGAACCTGTGCACAAAACATCGATTTGATTTCAAAAAGAATAAAAATAATTTGATTTATTTCGTATGTTGATCTCCAATTTAAGAATCAATTATGTGATTTTATTTTATTTGATATGAATTTCTTTTTCTATTATTTTTAAAACTTTTTGTTTGCAAATTTTTATCTGGAGGTCCTATAAAACATATATAATTTAATAATTTTTTATTTATATTTTAACTTTTCAAAACTTAAAAATATATTTTATTATTGTAACTAAGATTTCGTTCAGGATCCAAAGAGTTAAATTTCATACCATATTAACATGTTTTAATTGGATGTCTTATAAATTTCGTATCTTATAACCATCGTCACGACCCTTTAATTAGATATGTTTAATATTTGAATCCACAATTAATATACATATAATATTTTAAACAATTTATTATTATTATTATTATTATTATTATATTTTTTTCTTACCATTAAACACTGATTTATTTAAGTTTTCATGATGTGTTACATAAAGTATGTTCAAACTAAAAAATTAACCATCGTTTAAATTCGACTAAAAAAGAAAAGTGCTTCAATCAATAACAACATATAATGCATCTTATAAGAAAAATGATTGATTGGATACAAATATTTACATCTTATATTTATCATAGTTAAATATAAAAGTCTATTTGTCTTGTAAGATGGGTGGATTGAGTGTGAATATTTACATCTTATATTTATCATAGTTAAATATAAAAGTCTATTTGCCTTGTAAGATGGGTGGATTGAGTGTGAGAGACATATATGTGTTTAATCTGGTCCTTGTTGCAAAATGAAAAATGGAGACTAGGTTTTGAGAATGGTGGCAGTTGGAGAGATTTGATTTAATTTAAATATGGTGATTGGAGGAATATGGAAAATTCTAAGGCACATAAAAAAAGCTTGAACTGGTGGAAGGATCTAGGAACAATATGTGAGGCAAATAGGGAGGCCAACTGGTTTGATCAAAGAATCAAATGAAAAATTATTAATGTTTGTAGGGTGAAATTTTGGAAAGATTAGTGGGTGGGAGATGAGACTTTAAAGGAAAAGTTTCATAGACTCTATGGGGTTTCATAAAACAGTTAGTGAGTATGGTTTGAGGGTTGACCTTAGAAATTCACAGGGTTTTGTTTGGCAAATTCCATGGCAGAGAGGTTTATTTGAATGGGAAAAAGAGTTGCAAAATCAGGTTGAGAAACTCATTAACACTGATGTCTAGAATAGGGATAGACTTGACCAGTGGTGCTAGGTTAATGGGAGTGTAAACACCTACACAGTCCAATCTGGGTACTGAACTCTAAAGCAGTTACCAGATATTCCGAGGAATGATTGTTTTAGTAAGATTTTGAGTTTTAAGGCGCCGAAAACAACCAAGGTGTTTGGATGGAGGGTATTGCTAGATAGACTGCCTTCTAGAATCAATCTTGAGAAGAGAGGGGTCTTGGTTTCCTGTAGCATTTGCCCTTTATGTAATAAGGAGGTGAAAACTGTTCAACATTTGCTGATTACGTGAGGTTGCACAAAGATTATGGGTCAAGTGTGACAAATGGGTAGGATTATCCTCGGTTAGATCTAATGACATTACTAACCACTTCTGCAGTTTTCATTTCAGTGGTTTGAGTACAAAAAGTAATTGTGCTTGGAGAGGGATGTGGTTGACACTAACTAAGACAATCTGGAACCATAGGAATAAGGTTATCTTTGAGTGTGGTTAGGTGGATGAGATAGAGATCTTTACAGTAGCACAGTTGCATGCCTGGTCTTGGGAAAAATTTTGTGGATTGAAATTATGGGATCCTTTGCAGAATGGTGTTTACATCCTGTAGATTGCGTAAGAGAGGTCATTTAGACATAAGGTGTTAGAATTTGTGTTCTGTTGGGAGGGGGAAGGTGGGAGGGAGACTCTAGATTTGTTTGTTTGTGTGATGCAGGTCTCTACTCTAGAGGTGATCAAATTGAAGACGCTGGTTGGAGAGGATGAAGGATTGGAGTGAAGAAGAAGTACCCACGTATTGGTGCTCCATTGACAGGGTGGAAGCCTTCCACTTATTGTAGTTTTTCTTTTTTATTTCTTTGGTATTGACTTATTCTCCTTATTATTTGAGTGTTTTGGCTTTTGCTTTGTTTTTATGTTGTAACAGCTAGTAGCTTTCTTTTTGTTTGTGTGGGGCTTAGCGTTGAGAGACTGGGGTGGGGAATTTTGGTGTCTTGTTTTCTTCTTCTTTGTCGTAATAGGGTTGGAGCACCCCATAAGTGCTCCCATTAATTTCATTCTTCGCTGTTCAAAAAAAATATAAAAGAAAAAAAATCTATAGAATAAATCTGGTTATCTATATACCATCATGTAATTACCTATATCAAAATGTAATTACCTATATCAAAATAGACACAAGATACAAATATTCATTTGAAGAATTTCCTTAAGATTTATTTCCTAAACTCCTTTGTACTTTTATTTCATCTCTTATCATCTTTGGAAAACTCAATTTGTTGGAGATCCCACATTGACTAGAGATTAGGCCTTTTAATAGTTTATAAATGGGTGCAAACCTCACTTTATAAGACAGTTTTGTAAGATTGAGTTAGGCTTAAATTTCATTTCTTGATATGGTATCAAAGCCTATTTTAGTACGGTTGTTGGGCTTATCGGGCCACCCGCTATCGGGCCGCTATCGAACCACCCTTAAACAATATACTCTCACACACAAGTTGAGTAGTATCGGCGTGAGGTCGTTCACTAAATTATCGTCAATCATGATAGCATAATGTGTTTATGCGATCAGTTATCTTCAATATAACTCTGAAAATATTATGTATGGAGTGATGATCTCATTCCTTCTAAGTAACAAACAAAAGACTTTATGATTATATACCAGATCTACTCATACTATTTCTTTATCTATCATCATAGTATAATATTTACAATTTTGATTATTTTTGAAAATGAGTCTAAGTCTCACATTAAGTAGAAACAAAAAAGTTAAACCATATATAAGTAAGAAGATTCACAAACTTATTACCTTTAAGATTTGGGTTGAATGTGATGTCAATCCTTTATTTGGATTTAACTTATATCTCGTTATTTTAATATCTCTTCATATCAATTTTTTATATGGGTTAAAATATAAATTAACTCGTATGTCAACCCAATTTTTACTCAATAAATAATTAACATAACAAAACCTATTATCAATAAGTTATAACATTAGGAATTAAAATTATAATTTCAAATAAAACATAATATAGAATAAAATTATTTAATTTAAATAAAAATATAAAATTTGAAAATGTAAAACATCATATAACACAAAATTTAAAGTAAAGCATTGAAAATAAAAATATTTAATGAGAAAGTTATAAAGTGTTGAACAAATAAAACCAAACTAGAAATTTAAAAGAATTCTCGAGCTAGAAAATTTAAATAATTATAGATAAATGTCTGAACTTTCAATTGTGGTTTTCATATTTCAATATCCGAAGAAATGTACCAATGAGGGTACATTCGAGTTAGTATAGATCAAAGTCAAGAAGTAGGCGATAGAAAAATTAATGCGTACTTTTTTAGGATTTTTAAAACCTTTTAATTCACAAATGGAAGTAAGTTATTAGAACAATTGTTCCATGAAGAACTTAACTGGAATAGTGAGCTTACTCAACGAATACTCTTTAACAGTTTTGATTTTGTAGAAAATACTTTGTCATGTGTAGCCCAACTTGTAGTTATAATTAGAATAGAGAGGGGGTATTTTTTAATTTGATTATCTAAATTGCATGTGTTACCACAATAACCTTTCTAATATTCTGGTAATAAATTGGTCTTTTAAATATTATATGGGTCACTATTTTACTTCTCTATATATTCTTGCATCAAATTAACCCCTCAAAGATTACGGAGTGTTTAACTTATATACGTTTTTTTTTTTTTTCAAATTAAGGAACTTATTTTTTATAAAAAAAAAGGGGAAAGTTCTTTTTCCCCCAAAAGCTAACTACATAGCTTTAAAAAATATGGTACACGTTTAACTAACCAATGTAAAACGTAAAAGAAGGAAACTTTTAGTTTTAAATAAACTTTTTAAGTTCAAATGAACCAACAATTTCTACTTTATTTTTAACAGCTTTACTTCAAATTTTATCCTTGAAATAATCTTTAAGCCAATCAAGAATTTGCCCAGTGGTTGGTCCTATTAGTCTCCCATAAAGACCATATCTTTTACATTTTTAATAGATTAATTTAGTGACAGGCTAACTTCTTGGAGGAGTAATTTGGTTAAAAAATTTATTTAATTATTATTATTATTATTATTATTATTATTATTATTATTATTATTATTATAGTGATAAGCTTTTTTTTAAATATGGCGACATATAATTTTACAAGAGGAAATTAAGAGTTTTTATATAAAAAAAAAAACTATTTGATGTGGATTACGATATTGATGAAGTTAATAAACCAATTGTGTTAGTATCATATGTAAAAAAATTAGATTTAATTAGATATTCAACCATTTTCACAGGACCATTATATAATTAGGTTGGCCTTTATTTTCTGGAAGGAAATCTTACATATTGATTGCTATTCTTCAAGCTAATTTTACATGTACTTATTTTCCATAGCTTTTATGTTATATTTTAGTTAGATGTGGAAAGAAAATGAAAATAAATAAGAGTAAATAAATATTGTTTTATTGTTTGGATGAAAGAAAAAAATAAAATAAAATACTTAATATTTAATTATTTATTATACGAAAGGTTAAGATATTTGCATGTGTATAAAATAACTTTTATAATATAAGTAGATAGATGATAACTAAAAATATTATATCATAGAGAAAAAACAAATTTTCCTTTCTACTTTTTATCATAAAAAGAGGGAATCTTTATTCTTTACACGCTCTCTATCATTTTTTTTCTCTTCCTTATCATTATTCTACAGCAACGATCCAGTCTTCTCTCTCTTTTCTTTTTCTTTTTCTTTCTAGACTCCGTTGCTTTCCTTTTACAAACAATACAAACACAAATGGTTTGGCCATAATGGTATAATAGTTTTCAGAATTCAGATGCTACTGATTCTTTGTAGTAGCAGTGAGAAGTGCAATGATCTTAGTTCTATTATTGATTTTTGAGGAGTAGTAGAAATCAGATTGGAGGGACCCGTGCGTTATGATAACTGAGCACCATGTTCTGATTTTTGAGCCACTTAGTTGGCCACCTTCCAGGGTTGATGCGCAATCCTTTTCTCCATATCTGTTTCTCATAATTTTGTCGCACTGTTTTCTCTTTATCTTTTATCTCATTCAAATGCAAGTACTCCAACGCTGTATTATACTGTCTATCCGACTATATATTTATCAAATGAAATGATTACTAATTATGATAAAAATAATTTTTAAATTAGATTTTAGTTGTTAAATAACTATAAAAATTAATAATTAATTAAGTCAAATAATTGGTATCTAACATTATCTAACAAGGTTTTAGTGACTTATATTATTAGATTTTAAATTAGTCTCTAACTTAATTAAATATTAATTTAGAATCTAATGATATAGGTAATTTGGTATCTAATGTTAGATACCAATTATTTGACTTAATTGGTCACTAAATTTCATTATTACTTCTATTTTATAATTATTTAACAAACAAAATTTAATTTAATTTGATGACTATTTTAATCACAATTAATAACTATTTCATTTAATAACTAAATTTGATCTCTAAATATCTGTAGCGAACATATTTTAAATTCTTTTCATAACCACATAAATGTTACAGACCATACACTTGATACTAATAGAAATCTGTGTTGCTAAATTATTCTATATCTTTTCAAAATACTACTTTTAAGGACAACAGCACTACGAGTAGAGCCACTACTGGTCCCATTTGAATAGAAAAAATAAGGTTAGTACTGTTATGGTCGTGATCCTGATTTGGTTGATTCATCTACCACAGATATATGGCATTTATTTAAATAATTAAAAGAAAAGTGAGCAAGTATTTAAGGAGCATTGACAACACCTTTCAGAATCCAATAATAGAGAGAAAGAGTGAGAGAAATGGAGAAGATGGGAAGAAAGACCAATTGTGAGAATCAATATGCTATGAACAGAGGTCCTTGGTCTGCTGAAGAAGACAAAATTCTTATGAACTACGTTCAAGTCCACGGAGAAGGTAAATGGAGAGAGCTTTCCAAAAGAGCAGGTATATATGCAATGCTGAACTATTTATCTATATGTAAGTTTCAAAAGCGTTCTACTTTCAAAATTTGATCATTTCTATTTACGTAGGTTTGAAAAGATGTGGCAAGAGTTGTAGACTTCGATGGCTGAATTACCTAAAGCCAGATATAAAGAGAGGAAACATTTCTTCGGATGAAGAAGATCTCATTATCAGATTACACAAACTCTTAGGGAATAGGTACATTTATTTATATTTTGCATGCATTTACTCCATTTTTGTTTTGTCAAGTAGAGATATATATTAATATATATATTTTTTTTTTTCATATTCTTATGGTGAATAGATGGTCTCTGATTGCGGGACGCTTACCAGGGAGAACAGACAATGAAATTAAGAACTACTGGAATACTTATTTGAGAAAGAAGGTAGAGCACAAGCACAATCAAAACGATGTCGTTGGCCATGACAGCAACATTTTAAGCTCCAAAAATTCCTTGGGTGATGTTCTTGATCCTACAAAATCCCGTCACCCAATGATGATTAAACCGAAATCAATGAGGTGTACCAAGGTTATGATGCCAGGCAATGATTCAGTGAACACAATGAATTTGATCACAACGACCTGGGACCATAACCCTTCTTCATCCATGGCACAGGATGAGCATAACCACTGTTTAACAGGTGTTCTTCAAGACTTCGATATCAGTGACTTGTTAATGTCGTACGAGGATGATTGTCCTGTCAATGGGTATGCTTGTGTCGAAATACCAGAACATATTTTTGAAGATGAGACTTGGAGGCTTCATGATTCCATGGTTGAAGAAGCGTGGTACGAGAATTGGAAGCATGACACCTACTTTTCACAGGAACAAGATATGGACATGGGTTTTTCTTCCTTTTAAGAGTGGACAAAATTTAGGTACAGTACTTTAAGTGCTTTTCATACTGTTCTTTAATCAAAAATAGAATTTCATTTTAGTATCATGTGAAATAAAGGTTGAAATTAAATGTTGGTACTAATTAGAAATTCTGATTTTGAGAGAACAGAGCTAAAATCTCTTAAAGTATTGTGACTAAATATTTTCATTTAGAAAAAACAAATAGAACCTGAATGAAATGGTCGAGGATATTCAGAAAATAACATTGAAGTTAGTAGAGTTTTCATGGTTACTTGAATTTTGGTACGACCAGTGTGATTTTTATGAAGATGTATAAGTTGTGTCTTATAAGGGAGAATTATTCTACCAGTAATACATTGCAATTTTGGGTTATTCAGTGAAAGTTCTGAAACCACCAGTGTTACTCTAGTATAAAGAACTACTAAGGTTGTATAATTTCTTTGAGTTTCTATATGGGTCTTCAATAAATATCACTTCGATTTTTTTTTTATTTTAGTAAACCTTCAATTTAATCCTTAAATATGTAAAATGTTATCTATTTGTTTCTTAAAAGAAGAAATATTTATTTTAGTTTGTAAAATATCTCAAAATTACTTACCCTTGTTAAGTTTTATTACATTATTTTTCATTAAAATGTAATTTTAAACATCGATTTGACATTAAATTAAAAATATTTTATTATAAATTTATAATATTAGAGACCAATTTGAAATTTTTAGGCATCCAAAAACTACTGTTAAAATACAGGGAGAATCTATAAAAGAAAAAAAAAAGATATAATTTTGTAAAGAGTTTTTATAAAAACATGTAGTTACATAATATATATAT
>Ga0099824_1011412_pt1 | contig 10059 bp, 11 predicted proteins | sample SiratrowhiteBW_FD_76837 | JGI IMG/M metagenome (GOLD analysis project Ga0099824, IMG submission 76837) | Root nodule microbial communities of legume samples collected from California, USA - Siratro white BW | ecosystem: Host-associated > Plants > Roots > Nodule | place: USA: California... | reverse complement strand
GTAAGTGTTCTACTCTAATCTTAATACATTTTGTAATCGGTTGAGTAGAATCACTGTTGTATTCATTGTATTCTTGATCATTACTTGTCCTGAGATTGTGGTGTTACAAGTTACATAGTGTTGTAATTGTAACTGGCTCAGTGCAGACTGTAGGGTTTAGTAGTGTGTGTACTGCGGGGAGCAGTGGTTGCCTGTTGGTACAAGTGTTTTGTATTGTGTGAACTGATCTTGGTGATCTTAATTAGTGAAACTCTTTGCTAGTTGGCAAAGGACTAGACGTAGCCCTTAAGGAAAGGTGAAGCAGTATAAATCTTTGTATTCTTGATCTTCCTTTCTCTCTTCTTGAACACTTATCTTTCTTGTTATCGCAAATTTAATTAATTATTTTTCGCGCTTAATTGATTATTCTTTATGCTATTATTACTGTGTCTTTCTGCTATTATTACCGTGGCTTTCTGAAACTGTTATATCTTTCATACAATTGACTGGAACTCATTTTTGATTGTGTTGATGTGTTGATGCTTTTATGATATTACAGTTTGATCGATAAAATTTCTGAAAATATATTTTCTTGATTCAAATTGTTGTTTCTTGATCTTGATATTTTATCTAAACTGTTGTAATGAGTGATTGATTTGTTGTCCACTGTGTTTACTGTTTATCTACTGGATTGAATTCTCTTTATCAACACCTTTCCGTAATAAACTGATTGCTTTCGCTTCTGTTTTTGGTATTGTATGATCAACTGGATATTTGAATCTGTTCTGAAACATATTGATCTTTGCTGGGTTATTCTGAAATTCATTGATCAGTAAATTCATACAGAATCATCTTTTGAATATTTAACACTTTCCAGCATTCTGCGAAAAGTTTTAGAAAGTTTTAATAGTTCAATTCACCCTCCTCTTGAACTTAGCCTAAACCTATTTTCTACACAAGCCTCCCATGTTCGAGTAGTCTTTAGACTACAAAGAGTTTCAATAAGTGATGTTTTCAGCCATGTCCCTTGGTAGCCGTGTACTACACTAGCCTTCCAAGCTCTTGTAGTCTAGAGACTACAAAGAGTTTCAATAAGTGGATGTTGTCGGCCATGCCCCTTGGTGGCCGTGTAGTACACTAGCCTTCCAAGCTCGAGTAGTCTTTAGACTACAAAGAGTTTCAATAAGTGATGTTGTCGACCATGCCCTTTGGTGGCTATGTAGTACACTAGCCTTCCAAGCTCTTATAGTTTAGAGACTACAAAAAGTTTCAATAAGTGGATGTTGTCGACCATGCCCCTTGGAGGCCGTGTACTACACTAGCCTTCCAATCTCGAGTAGTCTGGAGACTACAAAGAGTTTCAATAAGTGATGTTGTCGGCCTCACTCTTTGGTGGCCGTATAGTACACTAGCCTTCCAAGCTCGAGTAGTCTTTAGACTACAAAGAGTTTCAATAAGTGATGTTGTCGGCCATGCCCCTTGGTGGCCGTGTAATATACTAGCCTTTCAAGCTCTTGTAGTCTGGATACTGCAAAGAGTTTCAATAAGTGGATGTTGTCGACCATGCCCCTTGGTGGCCGTGTAGTACACTAGCTTTCCAAGCTCGAGTAGTCTAGGGACTACAAAGAGTTTCAATAAGTGATGTTGTTGGCCCCACTCTTTGGTGGCCGTATAGTACACTGGCCTTCCAAGCTCGAGTAGTCTTTAGACAACAAAGAGTTTCAATAAGTGATGTTGTCGGTAATGTCCCTTGGTGATCGTGTAGTATACTAGCCTTTGAAGCTCTTGCAGTATAGAGACTACAAAGAGTTTCAATAAGTGGATGTTGTCGGCCATGCTTTTTGCTGGCCGCAAAGTACACCAACTGATGTCTTCCACCATCGTTTTTGCCTACTCGTGCTGACTATGGGAAATTCGCGCCATTTTTAGGCTGGTACAGTGTTTTTCCCTACTTGAGGGTTAGGTTAAGTGGGGTGTTTGGGCCTTGGGCCTTCTCTTGATTGGACTGAAGTGTTTTAGCCCTTGAGATTTGTAGGATTGAGTGGTTGGGAAGCGAGGGGTCACTGATCACCTTCCCAATATTTTCTATAAGTGAAGGTTTTAGTAATCATTTTGGCATTTCTGATTGCTTTCTTCCTCCAAGGTCCGATATATTTTTCTCTTCTGGGAGCTTGAGTGTGTTGTGGTCTCTTCGGCCCTAAGATAATCATGTCCTCTTCGTCCTCGTCTTCTACTTCCTGGTCTTCTTCTACTTCTCGATCTTTTTCTACTTCTAAGTCTTCTTTGAGCATGCCTAGGGAGTTAGTTGGCTCTCACAAAGACTCTCCGCCTTCTGGTGTTTTAGTAGTGAGGGTTGATGACGCCAACGTGGCCAAGGAGTTCTCGGGTGATACTTCATTGGGTGATCCCCCTCTTAGGGCTGGGTATGACTAGGTGAGTGATCAAGTTTTGAAACAGTCCTCTAAGTATCGTTGGTCTACGTCATTAGAGTATTTCATCGCAGAACATTTCATTGCGAGTGTCCCTCTGGTTGTTCCTGAAGTCGAGAGGGGATTTGTGTTGATGGAGAAGTGTTTAGTCAGTGATCGTGTTTGTTATGGCTGAAGAGGGTGAATCTGATTACTTCTTCATGTACTCGGCCTTTTTCACTGATGTTCATGTTCGTCTCCATCTTGATGAGTTCATCATCTTGAATGTTGCTCCCACCCAACTCCATCCTAATTCTTGGGGTTATCTCTAATGTTTTTGGCTTCTCTGCAAAATGTTTGGTCTCACTCCTTCTCCCCAGTCGTTCCTTCATTACTATAGTGCCTGACCTAGTATCCCAATTTGGTAGGTGTCACTTGTCAGCCAGTATGGTGCTGCTTTGTTTGCTCCTTATACTGTTTCCTACAAGCATTTCAAGACCGAGTTCTTCTGTGTTGCTATAGAAACGACATATCGCAAATATTGTTATTACGATGATGTTCCTAAGTTTCCCTTTCGTTGGACAACCAATCATGTACATTACTTATACTGGCCTAGGTCATCAATGACTATGAGGATCAGATAATTTTTAGTCTTTTTGATAGGCTTTCGAGGAGGTTACCTACTCGAAAAATTCTCAAGCTTTACCTTTGTTGTCAACGCTGGGTTGATTTGAGTGGTATGTGTGTTCTTGCATTTTAGTGTAGTTCTCAACTAGTATTAACTTAAATAAACTTTGTTTATGTTGTTCACATGCATCATGGCTCAAAAAAGTGCATCCAACATGCTGACCCAATTGCGCTTGGAGAAGGCGCAACGTACACGGAGGCCGCCAAGGGTGCCTCTTCGAGTGCTACCAAGACTTCAGTCTCCCACCTTGCTCAACAGGTCCCTCCTGTTGATCTTGTTCCTCCCTTTGTCGAGAAGAAACAAAAGAAGAGGAAGAACAAGTCTAAGGGGAAGCGGCATGATGCTCCTGAGCGTACTCCCAAGGCCAAGACTCTTGCTGAGGATGTCAGCAACAGTGGGGGAAAAGCATTAGTTTCCCACGACCTTGAGTTTCATAAGGGTGTGAACGTTTTCCTTACTCAGACTGAGAACGAGGTCTTACTGTCATCCTTTAAGGGGGGGGACTTCATGACTGACTTGTTGGAGCTCCAGGTGCGGGCAATGGTTGCTGTTCGCCTCTTGGCTCATGAGAGTTCCCAGGAGTCGTTCAAGGAGCTTGAGGACTGGAGACTGAGGTTGGCCGACGCCCGGGGTGCGTTGAAAAAGGCCATCGAAGCCAAATTTGCCCTGACGGACCAAGTTAACAAGCTGACAGCCGAGGTCTCGGCCTCAAAGTTTGATATGTCCAAGCTGGAAGCACGGTGTGGTGAGTTGGAAAGGAAAGAGGTGGAGTTGATGGCCAATATGTCTTGTCAGCATGAGGAGCTTCATGGTGTTATCCAAGAGCGTGACGGAAGGACAAGACTATTGCCATGCTTGAACAAGAAGTGGTTGCCCTTAAGGACTGTCTCCTAAAAGTTATTGAAGAAGGATTTAAGCAAGCTGTTAGGAAAGTTGTTCTGCTGTATGGGGTGCCTGCTGATGGTAATAAGTTTGATGTTGAGAAGGAGGCAAGGCAATCGACAAGGCCGATGAGGAGCGAGGCCGAATAGTTTGTTGATGTACTTATTTTCCTTGTATTGTGGGGGTCATGCCCTTTTTTTTGTTGTATCTTGATCTCCACCATAAACTTTTTGTAAATCTTTGATCAATGCAATTGTTACTTCGTCTAAGTATTGAATGTATTCTTTTCATTTCTTATGCTTCGCTTTAGTTTTGGTCGTCACCTGCTTTGATCTTTCAATGTAGCATTTATTAACAACCAAAAAATAACTGATAATCGGTATCATGGCCGAGATACTTCTCGGCCATAATACCAATTGCTTTTAAGTTTGCCAGTGATGGTTGAGGCGCTTCTTGGCCATGATACCAATTACTTTTGAGTGGGTTTGAAGTGAGGGCGGAGGTGTTTCTCAACCGACATCGCGACCACTTTTGACTGGGTGTTTGAGTCGGGGCCGAGGTGTTCTCGGCCTTGTTACCAATCACTCTTGATTGTGCTTTCGAGTTGAGGACGGGATGTTCTTAGCCTTGTTACCAATTGCTCTTGATTGGATTTTCGAGTTGAGGACGAGGTGTTCTCGGCCTTGTTACTAATCGGTTCTGATTGGGTTTTCAAGTTGAGGCCGAGGTAGTTCTCGGCCTTGTTACCAATCGCTTTTGATTGGGTTTTCGAGTTAAGGCTGAGGTATTCTCAATTTTGTTATTAATCGCTTTTGATTGGGTTTCCGAGTTGGGACCGAGGTGTTCTCGGCCTTGTTACCAATTACTTTTGATTGGGTTTTCAAGTTGAGGTCGAGGTAGTTCTCGGCCTTGTTACCAATCACTTTTGATTGGGTTTTCGAGTTGGGACCGAGGTAGTCTCGGCCTTGTTACCAATCGCTTTTGATTGGGTTTTCGAGTTGAGGATGAGGTGTTCTCGGCCTTGTTACCATTCTCTTTTGATTGGGTTTTTGAGTTGAGGACGAGTTGTTTTCGGCCTTCTTACCAATTATTTTTGATTGGATTTTCAAGTTGAGGTCGAGGAATTTCTCGGCTTTTTTACCAATCGCTTTTGATTGGGTTTTCGAGTTGAGGGCGAGGTGTTCTCGACCTTGTTACCAATCGCTTTTGATTGGGTTTTTGAGTTGAGGACGAGGTGTTCTCGGCCTTATTACCAATAATTATTTATTGGGTTTTCAAGCTGAGGCTGAGGTAGTTCTCGGCCTTCTTACCAATCGCTTTTGATTGGGTTTTCGAGTTGGGACCGAGGTGTTCTCGGCCTTGTTACCGATTGCTTTTGATTAGATTTTCGAGTACGGCTGATTTATGCCTTATTAGGTATGTCTATAGTTTGCAAAACAACTGGATGATTTCATTGAAGTAGAGCCTCATTAAAACCTTCTCAGCCAAAACCCTCCTTAGGAAAAAAAGACTAAGTTAGGAAAGAGTACTCTCGAAATACATCAGATTCAAAAAACATAAACTAACTAAAATAGAACTTGAGATGTGATGCATTCCAAGTCCTTGGTATTGGCTTCCCAGATAAGTACTCAAGGTGGTATGCTCCATTGCCTACTACTTGTCGGACTCTGAATGGTCTTTCCCAATTGGCAGAGAACTTGCCTTCTCCTTGTCTTGCTTCACTTCTCATCCTCCATATTAAGTCTCCAGCATGAAAACTTCTCGGTTTAACATTGGAGTTATATTTCCTCTCAGTCCTTCTTTTGCTTGCTTCTTCCCTCACTCGCGTCTTGTCTCTTAGTTCATAGACTAGGTCCAGGCTAGCCATAAGACTCTCACTGTTAAGCTTTAGATAGAACATTTCCCTACACAGGCTGGCTCTCCAAGTTCTACTGGTAACATAGCATCTGAGCCATAAGTGAGGCTGAAGGAAGTCTCCTTGGTTGAAGATTGTGGAGTGCATTTGTATGCCCATAGCGCTTTTAGTAACTCCTCGGTCCATCTTCCTTTGGCAGTTTCCAGTCTTTTCTTAAGTTAATTCAGGATGACTTTGTTGGCTCGTAGGTGATTCCGAATTCCGACAGTTCGACTGACCATCCTATCATTCTCCCTGCAAGATCAGGTTTTGTTAGCACCTTTCTGATGGGGTCGTCGGTTTTAACCACTACTGGGTGGTTCTGGAAGTAAGCCCTCATTTTTCTTGCTATGTGAACTAGTGCTAGTGCCACCTTCTCAATTGTCTGGTATCTTCTTTCAGCGTCTTGTAGTGTTCGGCTCACGAAGTACACGGGTTTCTGCTACTAGTCGATCTCTTGGACGAGTACCGAGCTGATGGCCTCTTCAGAGATTGACAAGTACATTATGATAGTTTGGTCGTGTATTGGCTTTTGTATCACTAGTGGTGTTGCCATGAATTGCTTGAGCTGTACAAAGAGTTCTTCACACTCTTCGCTCCATTCAAACTTGCTTATTTTCTTGAGTAACTGGATGATAGGTCCAGTCTTCTCAGCCAGTCTTGGAATGAACCTAGCCATGGAGGTCAACTTTCCTACCAGCCTCTGAATTTCCTTGATGTTCTTCGGACTCCTCATCTCTACTATAGCTTGACATTTATCTGGATTCGCCTTAATCCTCCTATGCGTAAGCATGAATCCTAGGAACTTTCCGCCCTCCACGCCGAACACACATTTTTCAGGATTCAACCTCATGTTATACCTTCGTAGTGCTACAAGGACTTCAACTAAGTCGTCTCGATGTTGTTCACATGAATCAGACTTGACGACGATGTCGTCCACACACCTCAACATACACCTCTTCCGTCATGAAGATAGTTTTCTTTGTTCCTGGGGTGCATTTTGATTGGGTTGTAACCAGAGTAGTCATCCAGGAAGCTTAATATCTTGTGTCCTGCAGCTCCACCTACTAGCCTGTCGATACTTGGCAATGGGTAGGCATCTTTCGGGCATGCCTTGTTGAGATCCGTATAGTCAGTGCACATTCTCCACTTGTCGTTGGCCTTCTTTACCATCACAATATTAGCAAGCCAAGTAGTGTACTTGGCTTCTTTGACGAAGTTTGCAACCATCAACTTAGCTACTTCTTTCTTCGTTGCTTCTCTCTTTTCCTCTCATTGTTTTCTTTTCTTTTGGGCTACAGGTTTTGCGTCCTTGTATATTGACAGTCGATGGGACATGACCGCAGGGTTGACTCCCGGCATGTCTCTTGCTGTCCACGCAAACATGTCGACGTTTTGGACGAGAACTTGTGAGATCATTTCAGCCTCCTTTTTTCCTAAGGAGATCCCCAGTTTTGTTCCATGCTCTTTATCTTTAAGTTTTATCTGGATCACGTCTTCTCCGGGCTCTACTCGTGCATAATCCATCCTTGGGTCCAGGTCGGTTATGTTTACACTTTACATCTCTTATTTCCTTTTTGCCCTTTTTCTGCACTTTTCGACCTCAGGTTTCATGGGTACCATCCTTAGACTGGCTACGTAACATTCTCTTGTCGTCTTTTGGTCGACATGGACCGTGATGATATCTCCCTTAGAGGAAGGGAACTTCATGGCCAAATGGGGAGTGGATACAATGGCTCCAAGCTGGTCCAGCAAAGGTCGGCCCAAAAGGATGTTATAGGATGTGTTAGCATCAATCAAAAGGTAACGAACCTTGATGACTCGGTTTTGATGTCTGGGCTCTCCAAATTTGGTGTAGAGGTCTATGAAGCCTCTGGTATCTACTCGCTCTCCATAGATCCCAATAATCTGATCATCATATGGCTGGATCTCGGTGTTTGGGATCTTCAGCTTCTTGAATGTCTTCCAATAGAAGATGTCGACCGAACTGCCTTGATCTACAAGAGTTTTCATCACTGCGAAATTATCAAAGGTTACAGTTATGACCATTGGGTCATCCTGTTTAGGATCGATGGCTTTGAAGTCGCGATCTGTAAAGGTTATGGGTGACATCCTTCTTGTCATTCTAGTGTAGACATGGTGCACAACTTGCACACTCCTCAAATGCTTCTTTCTTGCTAATGCCGAGGACCCCCCTCCAGCAAAACCTCCGGCTATGGTGTTGATGACCCCTCGAACTGGGGTCCCCCTACGGCCACACTACCTTGGGAACCTAGAGCGGTTGGTTCTCTACCTTCGCTCTTCATTCTGTGAACTTCTTCTTGGACTTCTCCTGGGATTCCTTCTCGGGCTCGTTCCCCTTTGGCCTCTTTGTGGTGAACGTGGAGTTCTTCCCTGTACAAACCTTCTTAGGTGCCGACCTGTATTAACTCTTCAATTTTGTCCTTTAAGGCCCGACACTCATCGATGCTATGGCCGTAGTTCTGATGATACCGACAATGCTTGCTGGTATTTGCATTTCGCGGAGTAGGCAGTTTTTATAGAGATGGGATGAGGTCGACACTCAATGCTTCCTTCAGGATTCGTCCTCTGTTGACATTGAGGGGAGTGTCATGAGTGAACTTGGGAGATCTCGACTCCCTTTGTTTGAACTGCTGAATGTGAATCCTCTCTTTTCCTTTGCTCATGTTCTCTTCGGCCTTGGTTCCGGAATTCGTGAAGTTCTTCCAATTGTATAAACTTAGCGACCCTGGACCTTAACTCATCAAGGTCGAGGGCTGGTTTCTTGCACAAGTTGTCCGCAAATGGTCCTGGGTGGAGTGTCATTATCAAATGGAGCAAAGCAACGTTTGGATCTAGATTTTTGATTTGAAGAGCTAGCTTTCTGAACCTCTCCATGAAGGTTCTCAAGGACTCTCCTCTTTCCTGCTTCACATTGATCAATGCTATAGAATCGACGTGATGTGGTTGGCTGATAGCAAATTGAGCGCTGAACTTACTGACTAATGTATCAAAGGTAGAAATGGAGTAAGGGGTAAGCTAGTAAACCAACTCAGGGCTGCCCCTTTTAGAAAAGTGGGGAAAACGGCAAAAAATTGGGTCGTGGTTAGTGTAGAGACTTACTTGGGTGGAGAAGATATTAATGTGCTTGTCCAGATCTGTTGTACCATCGTAAGGTTTCATATTCAATCTCTTCCAATGGAAAGGGAGTTCGACATCCATGATTTTATTCATGAAAGAATGCCTATGACTTCCCCTTGCGTACTGAACGACCTCAATTTCATGCGTTGCAGAACGGAGTTTCGATTCTTTCGGATCAGTTTGGTTGACCACGGTTTAGCGAGTACCCTCTCCCTCTGAGAGAGTGGGCTAGTAATTGTAGAGCACTTCTTTCATCTCTTCATTTTCATGCCTCAGGGCATGGATCTCTTCTTCATTTTTGTCCCTTAAATCATTCATCTCCTCTTCATTCTTCCGTTATATGGCCACCATCTCCTCCTACAAAGCAGTTAGCATGGCCAAGGATCGTTTGCCATGTTAACGTGCTCTTGTCTTTGGTCTTGAAGCTTGCTCTGTGTTGACACCATTGGAGTTTTGTCTACGTACCTCTTAGGCCCACGTTGTTTCTTCTCGACCAAGGGAGGAACAAGATCAACAGGAGGGACCTGTTGAGCAGAGTGGGAGACCAAAGTCTTGGCAGCACTAGAAGAGGCACCCTTGGCGGCCTCTTATGTATGTTGCGCCTTCTCCAAGCACAATTTGATCAGCATGTTGGATGCACCTTCTTGAGCCATGATACCTGCAAACAAGATTAACAAAGTTTATTTAAGTTAATACTGGCCGAGAACTACACGAAAATGCAAGAACACACATACCACTCAAATCAACCCAACGTTGAGAGTAAAGGTAAAGCTTGAGAATTTTCCGAGTAGGTAACCTCCTTGGAAGCCTATCAAAAAGACTAAAAATTATCTGATCCTCATCGGTCATTGATGACCTAGGCTAGTATATGTAATGCACAAGATTGGTTGTCCAATGAAAGGGAAACTTAGAAACATCATCATAATAAAAATATTTGCGACCTATCGGCTCTATAGTAATGCGGAAAAACCCGGTCTTGAAACAATAGGAAACATTATAAGGAGCAAACAAAGCAGCCCCAGACTAGTTGACAAGTGACACCCAACGAATTGGGATACTAGGCTGGG
>Ga0099824_1011407_pt1 | contig 10064 bp, 2 predicted proteins | sample SiratrowhiteBW_FD_76837 | JGI IMG/M metagenome (GOLD analysis project Ga0099824, IMG submission 76837) | Root nodule microbial communities of legume samples collected from California, USA - Siratro white BW | ecosystem: Host-associated > Plants > Roots > Nodule | place: USA: California... | reverse complement strand
TAAACATCTTAAAGAAAATACACTCGTTTTACTTATTTAATTAAAAGGTACCGTCCCAGGACGGGCGTTGTGGGGGTGCTAACACCTTCCCCACACGTAACCGACTCCCGGACCTGCGGTCCGATTTTTGCATACCTGCCTTATCATTTCTTTTCGGGTTTTCCATGGTTTTCCCTGAAAAACTATTGGTGGCGACTCCATTTTTTTTTTAATTCATTAACATTTTTTCGGATCGCCGTCCCCGTCGTGATTTAGGTCGCGACAACTACCTATATAACACATCATATCAATTTCCAATACCATTCTGGATATTATTAAAAATATCCCAACATATTTCGTTCAATACATATTAAATCTTATGTATTATTGTTGTAATCTTATGTATTATTGTTGTGATCAAATTGTAACAAACAAGTTCAAGAATAATGAAAAGAACATGCAAAATAGATAAAGAACAAACTCAATCTATAGAAAGAGTGAGTAGTCTTGTGTATTACATAAAATAAGCATTATTACATACACTTATGGTTTGTTTCACATACATTCATAGTATAAACAATGATCACCCTTTGCAAAATAGTTATTAGTTCGTTAGATGTACAAAATCGTAATCCAACTAACTAAACACACATAAGTAAACAATCATTTGTTCACCAAAAGACCAAACGTTGAGCCATCAAACAATCTTCTAATAGATGACATCTTGTAACAATCAACTGACTTATGTCTACAACAATTAGATGACCTGTCCTAAAAGGATTTGAATATATCAAGATTTACAAAAGTCCACCTGGGACAACAACAGCTTTCTTATGGAATTACTAACAACAATGAACATTCAACAAATCCAAACAATACATGAATTTCCTCTTATTAATGGGCTTTGTAAAGACATACACTACATTCTTCCTGGTGTCAATCTTCTTCACTTCAATTATGATAAAGATCAAGTCATGATTTAGCTTGAAAGTTGTTTAATATAATGTTTGTTTCAAGATTTCGAGATTAAAGAAAGAAATGCATTCTCGTGATGCTTGCCATTGAATGAGTTTAATGTAGTTGGACTATTTAAGTGTGAAGGTTCGCATCCTAAAGAATAACATAATTATGGAATCAAGACAAAGAATGACACAAAAATATAGAAAAGGGAAAAGATAGAGGAGACTTGTAGAGATGGAAGAAGATGATTAATAAATGTCAAATTGTAGTATATTTTGACCTTATTTTTGGTTTATATTTAGGCAATTATCATTATTTTTCATTGTATTCTTTTTTTTTATTTCAAATTAAATTTTTACTAATTTTTTATTATTATTTTACGCTTTGTCAATCTTTGTTTATTTTTACATAAAAGGAGAAGATTTTGGTTCAAAATGAAGACCAATATTCTTACTCAAGTGAAGCATATGCTCGTTCAAGAAAATTAAGCGAGAGCTACTTGCTTAATTAACTTAAGCCAGAACCTCTCACCTAAATGATCCATGAGGGCATTTAAGAGAGAAGCATACCTTCAAAGATTCTCAAATATTAGGACAACTTGCACCTTATAGTCACTGTCATTATTACAGCTTGACCTAAAGAGACACTCTGACAGGAGGTTATGAAGAAAAGTCCAACTTCAAATATATAAATATAGGGCTAAACAGAATACAACCTTGTATCCTAGGGGTAGTACCCCCAATAATCTGAAGCGGAAACACACATCATAATATTTGTGTGTAGTGGGCTATTTTCTTTTGGTCCTTTTGACAGTGTGAAGTCATAAACAACTAAATACCTTGTTGTTAGAATTTAATGTAGCTATCTAACTTATATAATTTATCTTTTTCTTTCTAACATTATTTGATTATTTGGTTAATTATTTTTACCTTGGTTTTAATGCTTGTTTAGTACAATAAACCAAATCATTATTTAATAGTTTTAACTAGGTTAGGAAATGTTTTTGTAAATTGGAACCTAAATCAGTATTACCTACAAATTTTGGGATAGGGATATAAACTACTGAATCAATTATAAGTCCTTAATCTTAATATTGGTTGATTGACAAACCTCCTCCAAAGAATCAACCTGATCTCCCTAACTAATCTACATATTTCTCATTGAGGAATTAAGTTAAAATAAATTTCGTGGATCGTTGCATTAATTGTGTAATTGAAATTATTAGTATAGAGATGAAAGAATTACATGAGAAAGGAAATTGAAATTATTAGTATAGAGATGAAAGAATTACATGAGAAAGGACAGTGAAATCAATATCCAATAATGTCTTTATCATTTATCATCCTTATTTTTATTATTTTTTAGTCATATGAATTTACTCTTTTATTCCAAAAACTATAATTCTTATTTAGTTTTTTATTCTTTTAAATCTACTTCTTATCATGAAATAATTGTTTTATGTTTAATTACTTTTGATTACTTGTTATTTGAAAACCTAAATATTTATTTGATTCTTTAATTCTTTTATTTTTGTTGCTTTTATGTTGCATGCTTATATAATTAATCTTCTCCCTAATTAAATAGCAAGTCTATGTAAATTTGATATTTAGGCTCTTGTTCATTTACTACTTGTGTCAAATTGGCACACTTGTCAAGATTTGTTGATGAGCACCACTTGAAGATGAAGAGAACTTCATCCTCATGATAGGCTTAAGAAAAATTCTTCACTTAAATCCTAAGAACTAAAATAAGGCTCGAGAGAAAATTTATCATTTTCATAAGAGTAACTCTCAATATTTTCTAATTCTCATATATCATCCAAATTTCTTTCTAAAAGAAAAGAAAGGGGCAACTATATATAGCCACCTAATACACTTTTGGTGGAAATTTTAATGTACAAAGGGGAGAGAAATTTAAATTTTAAATTCAAAACCTAGATCTAGATCAATGGCTAAAATGATGATCATGCTTCCCATGTTTGAGTCATACTTTCCATGATAGTATCATACTTGTCATACCTAGTCTTTTCCTTTGACTTGATTTTTTGCAAAAATATTAATTTTGCAAAAATATTAGGTAGTTCTCTGTAAATAAAAGAAAGTTTAAGACATGCACTCATGTAAAATATAAAAAATAAAAATTATGGTACACCACATACACACTATAAATCCTAAAAACACATTTACATTAATGTTTTTATATTATTTATTGATGTCTTTATAATTTTTATCTTGTATCATAGAATGCAGCTTTTTAAATTAAAATATTTACGTATTTAAATCATTTCTTAAACTTATTTTGTTTAGTGATTTTTATCTTAGATTAACACACACTAATAACATGCAAAGTATAAAAAGAAGAAATAGAAATGTATATGATATTTTTTTATACTATTTTCTATATTATTAATACATTACTTCTTACTAAGTTGATTATGTTAAAAGACATAAAACTTTTCTTACTTTGTGATCAAAGTCTATTCATTAGTTGATCAAATAAAAGACTTTTATAATTCTTTACAAAACTGTTGAAGTCAAAATTGTTGAAAAATATGATGGTCAAAAGTTTAAGGGAGTGGTAAATTGAACTATTTGTTCTTTTTGAAAATTTAGAAATGTAAATGAGTATTTTTACTAAACTATGATTATAATGTAAAGAATACTCTAAACAATAGGTTAAAAACACAAATAGCAAAGTTAAAATATGACTCAGTATGTTCATACCAGAAAAACAACTTGTTAAAGTCAGAAATTCTGACAGTTTTGGAAAATTACAATTAGCAGGTTGAAATTAAAAACAGTTTGTTAAAATTTTTTTCAGCAGTTAGACAAATGTCAGCCAGTGTCAGAATTTTAACATGTTAAAACAGATTGAAATTAGAACACTGCAGGAGTATTATAAAACCAAAAAACACTATTTTTGGTTAAAACAATTTTTGCAAAAATCAAAATTACCACGAACCAAATCAATGTGATCAGCCAATGATTTATCACATCAGAATCAATATATCACCAATTTACGAAGATTAAGACAACTTAGGATAGCAAAACAGATTCACAATAGATGTTATTTAAAACAGATTACACAGAATTATTCACAAAAGATATTCAGGCCAAATTAAGATGGATATCACAACATTACAATTTTAAGAATTCTATGTAGGTTCAAATAACTCCAGCAGCAAAGCAAATGAATTATATCAGATAAGCAAATTTGTTATCGTAGCAGAGAATTTTAATGAACCAAAGTACTGAAATATGCACCAGCAAAAATTACAGCAACTCAAACCAAATTACTCTAAAACAGTAAACATAAGCAATCAGATTTAGATGATTTATTGATATGGAAACCAATACACAATCACAGACCAATGCAAACATATTAAGAATCCACAAACTAGATATAACAATTTAATTCCAGAATACAATCAGTTAAAAATGATTTAACAGATTAAGGAACACAACCAAAATGACTATTTTTAAATTTGTCCAGAATTCAACAAGTTGTTCTTCAATTTTATTACGTTCTTGACTGTAGAATTGAATATGGCATAAATGCAATTCGAAAATTAAAAGAGCAAGGGAGAAGAAGATCAAATAGATGTTCTTATACTGGTTCATCCAACCACTTAGGCTACATCCAGTCCCTTGCAACCTCTTGCAAGGATTTCTACTAATTCATTCAAAGTTTACAATTAAATCACTCACAAGATGCACCCTCACAGTACAAAAGCAGTACACCACTGCAGATTTGGAAGCAAACTCAACAATACAATAATTCAATTACAAGTTTCTCTCAATTGCAATGCTTAAACACACCGATTAAGCATTACTCAACTAAGAAACTAACCAAGAACACTATACAATTCGAAAATTCACAAATGCAGCAGCTAAACACAGCAAAAGACACCAAGGAAAAACACTTATCTTCACAAGAATGCAGCTGCCATACCAAAACAATTAATTCCAAGTGTGAGAAATTATGTTGATTTTTGAAAACAATTGTAATTCTTTCTCACAGTGGGTTTCTCTCCAAGAAACTCTCTTCAAATCTTTTGAAAATCAGTGAAAACCTAATTCAAATTGAAGGTATTACTCAAAACGCGCTCTGCTGGGCTTTAAAAACATGCCAGTCTAAAATTGTCAAAAATTTAACAAATTGATTTTGAAATTTAACATGTTGAATTTTGGTCTGCAACACTAATTTTTTTAAAACGTTTTGAAAATGATATTTTCACTTAAACTTGAGTAAAAGAAATGCAACCAATTCATAGATTGACACTAACTAATGCATGAGAGACCTAATCCAAGTAAGAACTACCCCAAATCTAGAATTTAGTGTCTTCAAGTAATTTCTTCATCAAATTAACACTTTAGGAGGGCCTTCACTAGCTCCAACAAAAATGTTATCATAATTTTGATACTGCAATGTAAAACCTATAATAATCTCTTTTTTACCAAAAGTTAAGCATTAATTACAAGGAAGACCAACTCAACATAATTTTTAATATCTAAAACTATTTCTAATGTTTTGATTTTTAAAATATATATATATATATATATATATATATATATATATATATATATATATAATAAATACACTCTTTATTGAAAGTTAATATTAAGTGTTTAAGAATACAAAGTTATTTGTTAAGTAATACTATTAATTATTTTTTAACAAATATTTTAATTTGTGGTGAGAATAAATATATCTTTAATTCATAATTGAATGGAGAGATTTTTTACCAGTTGAAAAAATGAATGAGAGTTCATTTTTAAGTGAAATAAAAAAAGACACATGTGTAATGCAAAAAGAATAAAAATAGTCTTTCTAGGTAGGAAAAATAAATTTAAATTGTAATTATAATGGATTAATCAGTAACTATTCTTCCTACACCTTCGTACTTTCTTCTTCTTATACCTCCGTAGACTCATCAAAATAACCATTATACCCTTGATGAAAAAAATTAAAGAAATTCTACACTTTTTAATTTTTTTATTTCGGATCGCACAATCGAAATTAAAAAAAAATTATGTGTTGGATTGTGCAATCATGAATATAAAAAATATATTCTAAATTGTACAATTCATAATACAAATTACAAGAATTATATTTTTTATTATACAATTTAAAATACAAAAGTTGTATTTCAGGTTGTGAATTTCAAAAATATAAAAGAAATTTGTATTTCGGATTATGTAATACAGAATATAAATAATCTAGAAAAGGTACTTTTGGCATTTTAAAAATATGAGAGTGCAGGAGGAACTTATGGAGGTGCAGAAAGAGTTTGTCCTATCTTTTTAGGCTTAAAGTAATGGGTTTACTTAGGTCAATTTTGATTAGAATAACATAATTACTATTTGCACCTCCGTATCTTTTTCTAAGCCTCAATGTTTTGAATTGCTTTCATGATTTATCTCTTATCATTTTTTGTATCTCTTTTATATGGTAACGTTGTAAAGTGCTAGGAAACGTATTTACTATAGATGGAGAAGATGGTAACAAAATTTCACTCTTCCAAATTATTCACTTTAAGTATACACTTTATCTAAGACTCCATTTAGCCACATTAAAAAAAAACACTAAACATATTTCTTAAAACATTATAAAGACATTAACATACACACTCAAAAATCCTAAACACGTTCTAAAATTGATTAAAACCTTTAAACTCATTACACACTAACAAATTTAACTACACTTCAATAAGACATAAACACTTAGAAACCCTAACTTCACTTTAACTACACACTTTAACTAACACACCAAACAGCCTTAGTAAAAAAACAAACTAGCTATACTAACCTGCACACACTCAAAAGACCTAAATACACTCTAAAACTAATTAAAAGCTTTAAACTCACTCTAATCAAACATTAACCAGTTTTAACTACACTTTAGTCCCACAATCTATTGGAAACCTTAACTTAACTTTAACTAGACACACCAACAAATCCTAAATCCATTTAGACACAACTACTTAATCACTTTAACTAGACTCAATAAATAAACACAAACCCTAAATCTATCTATACACAACTAGGTAATAACTTTAGACAAATTCAATAAATAGACACAAACCCTAAATTCATTTGTACACAACTACCTACTAACTTCAAAAGAACTTTATAAATATGCATTTTTCTGCCAGAGACTCTGCTTATCCTAAACTCTTGAGTCAACACCCACCTTCTGAGTTACCAATTTCATACTCTCCCTACATTCATTGTCACCCACCCTTCCTAAATCCATTGTCACTCACCCACAAAATAGTCATGTACCTGAAGAGTCATTGTCTAGAATAATTAGATACCTTGACATTATTCATGCTTTATTCTCAAATATTTTATTAACTTGTTATTCTTAAAAATTGTAACAGCTAGAGATAAGGAGATAGTTGGTAGTCAATAAAACTAAAAATACAAAAACCCTTATATCTAATTGAGGATTAGTTCAGAAAATATCATAATATAATAAAACAATTGTAGTTTTTAATTTTAACATTTAACATTGATTGAAGAAGAAAATTATGGATTTAAAAAAATTCAAAACTCAATTTTTCTAATTGGATTTTTTTTAATCATCACTATAGTAAATTACCTACTAATAAAACTATATAATCATCAATTTTAAATATAAAACAATACTATTAATTATTTTAGCGTTGCACAGATTTGAAATAAATAAAATATTAAAGTACATTAGATAAAATGTTTTCAAAATGTTAAACAATTGAAAATTAATTAAATTAAAATAATTAAAGTTACTTTATAATGTGTTTATTTTAAAATCCAGGTACGGATGAATATTACAAATTAATTAAAAATTATCAACAAACCAAATAAAATTAAAAATATTTAAAATTAAATAAATGTAATTTTAAAATAAAATATTAAATTGAAATATTTTTTTTCCCATTTTACTTCTCGTTTTATTCTTAGATGCAGTTTAGATTGATTTATAATTTAAAGGCATAAAGAAAAGTCAAAGTAAATAAAACTATATACTTTATTACTTTTTTATAATTTTTTACTAAATTTTTAATTGGTTATCAATAAAATAATGTAAGGTATGATTAAATTACTTAATTATGACTCAAAATATTCAAACAAATCATAATTAATTTTAACAAGTAATTAAAGTAATTATATATAATCCTATAACTATATAAATAATGAGAATTTATACAAATTTAATAAATCGGTATATTAAAATGAACATATTATTATAGTGAATAAAATAACAAAAAGTTGATACATAATCTTGAAAATACACTCAGAAAAAAAAAATGGACGCTTTAATTTTATTTTTAAAATTTAAAATTTTATAATGTTGAAAAATTAATAATGGATTATTATAATAATCTCTTTATATATAATTTATAATTATTAATTTATAAATTTTGGATCACTTTATAATTTTTTAGTGATTAAGTGCACAATGTTTTGAATGTCTAAAAGAAATATAAATTAATGACAAAGTGAACATTTGTGAAAACAATTATAAGTTGGTATTCGTTTAAAAAAATTAATTACAATAAAAAAAATCATGTTAAACAATCTAAAATTTAAAATTCATTATCATTTAATTTTGACATTTTTTAAATATTTTATACTTTTCCTAATATTTTGAGTGATTTTTTAATTCGTAAAATACAAATATAATCACTGTTAAAAGCCATCTTCTAAACTTTATCAATTACATATTTTAAAAGTCATTGTCATTCATTCAAAAAATAGTTACATATCTTAAAAGTGATTATCAAACTTTGAAAATTAATAATGTATAAATGTAATGATATTTTAAGGTAATTGACTAATTTATACGTTTGTAAGATAGTAAGTTATGCTGGTGTTTGTAATGATGATTAAGTTAATGATAGTATGTAGAATTATGAAAAGTTTATTTGGCAACTATGTATAAATAAAAAAAGCTTTTAAGAAATGAGCTCATAGTAAAAAAAATAAAAAATTATATTTGTACATAACTAGCTACCAAGTTAAAAAAAATATCTATAAATAGGAACTTTTCAGTCAAAACTCTCCTTAACGTGAGCCTTTGAATCAGCATTCACCTTCTAAGCTTCCAGTTATATATACTTTCTAAATTCATTCTCATCCACCGTCCTAAATCTATTGTCACTCAACTCCTAGAATAGTAATGTACCTGAAGAGTCATTGTCTAGAATAGTCGGATACCTTGAGAGTCATCCAGCATGCGTTATTCTTAGATACTCTATTAATCAGTTACTTTTTAGAAAATTATATATAATTAGATAATTGATGCTCAAGAAACCTAGAAACCCTTGTATCTGGGTGAAGATTAGTTAAAAAAATAATCACAATGAAAGTATTCCACCAATCTTTTTAAAATTTCTTTTTCATAAGTATTTTTATAATTTTTTTTCTTTTTCTTTTCTAAGATTTTAGTTTGAGGGTTCATGGGTGCCAACAAACCCTCCATCCAAATACTAACACTCCAGGCAGACACAGTAAAAAAAAATAGGACATACACTTGCATACTTACTAAAACATCTTAAAGACACACTAACCTACACACACTCAAAAGTCATAAACTCATTCTAAAACTAGTTAAGAGCTTTAAACTCACTTTAATCACACACTAATCAGTTTTAACTACACTCTAGCAGTCATAAACACTTGAAAACCTTAATATACATTAACTACACAGACAAAAAAATCATAAATCTTTCTGGACACAACTACTTAATGACTTCAAACAAACTCAATAAATAAACACAAATCTTAAATCTATCTATACAAAATAACATAATCATTTCAAACAAACTCAATAAACATACACAAATCCTAATTCCATCTAGAGATAACTATCTAATGACTTCAAACAAACTCTATAAATAGACATTTTTACAGTTATTATTAGACACTTCTTCTCTATCCAGAGACTCTTCTTATTTCTAAACCCTTAAGTCAGTCATTATTATCTTGCCATCCCTAAATAATTACATACCTTAAGAGGCATTATCCATGTATTGTCTTCAGGTAGGGCAGATAATTCATAATGAATTTTAATAATAACTTTAATAAGTAATTATATATATATATATATATATATATATATATATATATATATATATATAT
>Ga0099824_1011405_pt1 | contig 10064 bp, 11 predicted proteins | sample SiratrowhiteBW_FD_76837 | JGI IMG/M metagenome (GOLD analysis project Ga0099824, IMG submission 76837) | Root nodule microbial communities of legume samples collected from California, USA - Siratro white BW | ecosystem: Host-associated > Plants > Roots > Nodule | place: USA: California... | reverse complement strand
TAATACTAATAATATAATATTAATAATATTAATATTATTATTAATAACATTAATGTTAATATTAAAAATAGTAACGATAATAATATTATTAACAATATTAATCATAATAATAATAATAATAATAAACTAATAACACTAATATTAAATATAATAAAAAATAATATTATTAGTTACATAATGTTAATAATCATAATAATATTGTTATTATTACTAATGTTAATAATATTACTAATGTTATTAATAATAATAGTAATATTAATATTGATAATAATAATAATAATAATAATTTTAATAAAGTTAATTATTAATAGTATCTACGAAAAATTCGTAGGTAATTACGTATGGATTTAAATCAGTATGTAAATTACCTATAGATTTTTTCATAGGAGACAGATCCATAGGTAATGGCAAATTGACCTAGGGATTAGAATCCGTGTGTAATTACATACGAATTTGTCCTTAGATAATATTCGTAAGTAAAATTTGTAGATAAAATCCATATGAAAGAGATCCGTAGATAATGCTAAATTTACCTACAGATAAAAATTTGTATGTAATAATTCGTAGGTAAATCGAGAATTTCTTGTAGTAAGCGTCATGCTCACTAAATATACACATCTTTGCTTCGAGTTGACTTCCTATATGAGGACCAAGCTAATTCTTTCCTCTGATACTGAAAGGTATACAATGATAGATTTTGTGGGTATCAACTTTTGGATGACAGGTGGCATTGCTAAAAATTGTTTGAGCTGCACAAAAAAATCTTCGCATTGGTTGTCCCAATGAAACCTGGAAGACTTTTAACAATTGAGTTATTGGCTTCATTTTTTTCTACCATCTCCGACATAAACTGGGATAATGTCATGAGCCTTCCCATTAATATCTATACCTCTTTAATGTTTATAGGGTTACACCTCTCTATAATGGCTTGACATTTGTTGGGGTTGGCTTCAATTCCTCAATATGTGAGCATGAAGCTTAAGAATTTTCCACCCCTACCCTGAAAATACACTTTTCGAGATTTAACCACATATTGGTTGCTTCCAACGCATCAAATACCTTTTCTAGGTCCTGCACGTGTTTGTTGCGTGATTCAGACTTAACCATAATGTCATATACGCCTCGATATTTCGCTCGTTGAGTCCTTTAAACACCCTATCCATGAGTTTTTGATATGTGGCACCTGTATCTTTTAGGCTGAAGGGCATGACCTAATAAAACTAATTAGTGTCACTTGTCATGAACGTTGTTTTTTTTTTTTATCTCTTGGGTGATTTCGAATTTGATTATACCCCAAATACATGTCAAAAAAACTTAATAGCTTATGTTCGACTGTCCCGTCTACTAATTGATCCATGTTAGGGAAGGGGTACGAGTCTTTTGGGCACGCCTTGTTGAGGTCAGTGTAATCAATACGAATCCTCCATTTACCACTAGGTTTTTCTAACCATAACCACATTGGCAAGCCATGTGGTGTATTGGGCTTCTCGAATAAACCTAACTTGCAAGAGCTTTTCGACTTCCTCCTTTTGTTGCCTCCCTCTTTTCCTTGTGCAACTTCCTTTTCTTCTAGGCGACAGACATCACGTATACGTTGAATGCTTATTCGAGATGATGTCACGGTTCACACCTAGCATGTTAGTGGTTTTCCATGCGAACAAATCAACATTCGTTGTGAACACTTAGTGGAACTTCTTGGCATCCTCCTTAGTTAATGAAAGTCCTATCTTGGTGCGATGTTCATCATCTTGTAATGGCATTCAAGATATGTCTTCTCCAAGTTCTACACAGACCTCATCCACTCAAAGGTCAAGGTCACAAAGGCGACCATTTGCTCCTTACTCAGACTTCTCTCTCAATGTGACAGAAGACCTCAATCTGGCCCGAGTGCTTCCTATCCTAGGCTTGTAGCGTAACCTTCTCATGTAATTTTCTAATCAACGTGCAGAGTGATTATATCTCCCGTGGCAGAGGGGAGCTTCATAGCTAGGTGGAGGGTTGCGACAATTTAGGGACTATCTTCATAAGAGCAAATTGTATTACATATTCGCATCCACCAAGAGCTATTGGAACTTGATGGTTTGACTCTGCATCCTACCTTCACCAAACTTGGTGTACAGATTAATGTAACCTCGAGTATTAACTCGTTCTCTTGAGAATCCAACAATTAGATCATTGTATGGCTGCACCTCAATTTTAGTTATTTGGAGATTTTTTGAACGTTTTCTAGTAGAGGATGTCAACCAAGCTTTCTTGGTTTACTAGTGTCTTCATGACCAGAAAGTTTTTTATCTTTACCGTGATGACCATCGCGTCGTCTTGGGTAGGGTTTACGCCTTTGAAATCGGCTTCGTTGAATGTGATGGGTGGCTTTTTATGTTTTATGGGGAACGTTACTGCATTGATGCCCTATACTGCCTGTAGGTGTTTTTTCCTAGCAGACATGGACAACCCTCCTCTTGCGAAGCCATCATACCACACAAGGGGGCTATTTAGGTTGTTGGTTGGTGTCATCTAACCGAGGGCATTAGGTAGGTATCGTTCTATCTTTACTCTTCCAATAGGGTTCGGTAATGGGTCTCATCTATGTCGATCTTAATGAGCTCTCTCCCTTCATCTTGGCAATTTGTATTAGGGATGACTATCGTGTTGTATGAACCTTCACAAGTGCCTCACTTGTATCAATTTTTCAATTTTGTCCTTTAGCATTACGCGCTCTTTGATACTATGGCCAAAATTATGATGGAATCTATAGTGTTTTCTGATGTCGGTGTTACGAGGCATAGACACCTTTTGAGGGGTCGGTAGAAGATTCGTGTTCAATGCTTCCTCAAAGACCCTACTCCTGTTTACCTCGATGGCCTTACTTCCCTTGGCTTGATAAATTATTGTGGTGTCCCTACTTTTCTTTTTCTTTCACCTTGTTAGAGCTAGATTTCGCCCTAACTTGGTTTTGGATTTTTCTAAGTTTCTTCAATTGCATGAACTTAGTTGCTTTTCTCCTCAACTTGTTGAGGTCGACAACCAATTTTTTGCACAAGTTGTTGGTGAATGGTTCCGGGCGAAGGGATGTAGCCATGTGATGCAAGGCCTTAGATTGAGCTTATTGAATCTTTTCATGAATAATCTTAAGGATTCTCCCTTCCCTTTCCTAATATTAACAAGAGTGAGGGAAGTCATGTGGTGTGGTTGGCTAGTACTGAATTGCATCCCAAACCGACCTACCAATGTCTCGAAACTGTTAATGGAGTGTAGGGGCAGTCAGGTAAACAAACTTAATATAACTCCCTTTAATGATGTGGGGAACACTCGACAGAAAATGATGTTATCCATCGTGTATAAACTCATCTAGGTTACATTGATGCCTACGTGTTAATCAGGATTAGTTGTCTCACCGTATCAGTCCATGTTAAGTCTTTTTCAATTGATTAGAAGTTCGACATTCATTATCTTGTCAACAAAAGGGTGACATTGGTTACCTCCAATTTGGAGCGTGTTAGTGGACTTGTAGAGTGGGGACTAAGCTTCCATCGTCTCGGTTGTAGTTGTGAGTAGTATGCAAGATCTTGAGGATATTATGATCTCGTGATGCAATCTTCATTTTTTAAGGTTTGGGAGGCATGTTCCCAGTACAACTTCCTTCTCATGTTATAAGAATAAAAATATATTTGAATCTATTATTTTTCCAAAATTTAAGTAACAAACACCGAAAGAAACCGAGACAAAACGGTAGTCTAACTTCTACATATCAACAAACTAAAGATAGACAAGCAAAAGCACTATCTTTGTCTTTCTCTTGCATATTCCGCTTTTTCATTTGTCAACATGCACTTCTTTAATTCAAACGCTAGTTTTCTTAAATTTGGATTATTTCGTTGTCTAAAACCTTTGGCTTTGTTGGTTTGAGTGAGAAGAAAGAGTCTAAGGTCATTAGACCGAAGCAATCCCATGAGCACACATGATACATTGTTGGATGAGTATTAATCGGAATTTTCAAATAAAATTATTTCAGTATAAGTTAAACTTAATTTTGTAAAATCAAAAGTATTCAAATTTATGTTTATAGATATTGTTGGATGAGTATTAATAGGAATTTTCAAATAAAATTATCATGTCTTTTACAACATTGTGGATAAGTTTCTTGGCAACATTTATACATACAATCTTATTAACACTTTTTCTAACACTCTTTTATTGGTTTAGATTTACTGAACTTTACCAAAACTAAGAGAGAGTGAAACTTATCAAGTTTAATGAATCAATTTCAGTTAAGATTAAAGGAGTGTATTTTTTTTTGAACAACCAAAAATAAATTGAATAAAACGAAGCACTTCAAGGTGCTCTCACCTATTTATAGAAAAGTATATCACACAAGAGTAGAGAGTCCAATTAGAGACTAATACAAAGTCAAACCAAAGAAAGCAGAATAAATATTGAAAAAAGTCACTTATACTACTCTTTACTCCCTCCTCCTCCCATCACATAGTTATACACACCCATAGTTAGCAACTTCCTAATCGTCTGTCCCGGTTCATCGTTCTTACAAAAACAAGAACCTCCTTCCTCCTAAAAAGCACTTCAAGTATCCCCCTCAAACCTCTCATGGTCAAACTCATGTATTACCCCAGAGACTTAGACACTTAGTAGGTGAAAAGTGTCAGTCCGAGTATGAAAAAGTACACCCCTTAAACTTGTGCTTAAACCAAGACCAACCCTTAAGTTATGCTAGAGTAAATATTTCCATTGCATCCACTACCCCTCTATTAAACACCACTTTGTTCCTTTGGTTCCAAATCTCTGTCACGATAGCCACCTGCATTCCTTTCCATGCTACATTAACACTATCGTCAAAACAACAAGCAAAAACTCAGGAAGTGCACTTTAATAGATTCATGTCTGACAATAAGAGCCAACCCACCTTTCACATTGATCCCAAACGTTCTAAGCTACCTTACACATAACAAACAGATGTTGGCTGGATTCTACACATTTTAGACACAATGGACAAGACAAGCTCGTTAGCTATAAACCTCTTAAAGCTAAGTTAGATCTGGTTGGTAATCTATCCACCAGTAGCCTCCAAGAACACACTGCCGCCGATGGAGCGATCTTAAGGCCCTATAAAAGCTTAAAAGTCTCTGAAGTTTGCATTTGATCCTCCATATTCAACACACTATACCCAGATTTAACCGTATACTCTTGTTGTCTGTCTCCTACCCACGCCAACCTATCCTGACCCTCAAAGCACCAACATACTTTTGAAATCATAGCCAACATTGTTTCTTCTTCTTTCTTTTCTCATACGAACCTTTCCCCTCTCCAACCTAACTTCCACGTTGGGCACCCTTCCCTCGTAATATGCTCTCGATGAGCAAGGTCGCCCACCTCACTATCTAAACATTGCGTAATAGTGAACAACCTTGGAAACTTTTCTTTCAACACCTGACCATCCACCCATCTATCTTCCTGGAATTTAATGCTCCGCCCATCCCCTAGAGACCACTGACATCTACGGTTGAATCAGTTACCTAATTCTACCTTATCAAAGATCCTACACAAATCTTACCACCATGCAGATTGCCTCCTATGGGTTAGGGTAGCATCCAAATTCCTCTAGTTACCGTACCTAGCATTAAGGACTTTACTCCACAAACCCTCCTCCATCAGCCTGTACCTCCATTTCCACTTAGCTAATAGAGCGTCATTGAAGCACTCAATGTCCTTAATTCCCAGGCCACCAACTTCTACTGGACAACACACCTTACTCCATTTTACCCAAGCAATCTTCATATCTTTTGATCCCCAGTCCCAAAGAAACTTTGCTTGGATTTTCCTAATTTGGTTACAAACAGCCTTAGGTGCCTTAAAAAACGAAAATAAAACAGTGGCAAAACAGTAATTACATGTTTACTTAATGACACGTATTTTAAGCTACCCGAATCACCCAATGCATGTTAGGGTTACATCATATCCCACTTTCAGTGCTTCTAGTATAAAATAAAATGTGTTGAATGAGTGTCTAATTTGAAATTTGTAATAGTAAAAGATGGTTCACATTGAAAAAATGAATGCATACAATTCCTTTTATGTCTGGTTTGATTATGAGAGTGAGATGTCTCCACTGTATAAGTTTCGAAATTGTGTTAGGCTTAGTCATACGAAGAAGATAATTGGGAATGAATTGTCATACACTAAGGGTCAAGAAGTTACAAATATATTTTATAATGTTACTACTATATCGAAAAACTTACCAATTCGTTCTTGTTGCAAGTGATGAAGATATGCAAAACATGATGACATTCTCATTTTCTTGGATAAAATATTATGTTATTTTTTATTTTTTTTTTGATTTGATGAAGGTAGAATGATTAAACATTGATTATGGAATACGGTGTAATAATACTGAAGGAGTAATTGATTATTATAATTGTTCTTGTAATTTCTATGTTTGTAACACCTGTGTTATTGTTTTAAGCTTTATTGTTAGAAATGTTTGTTTAAATATTGTAGTGTTTTGTGGAATAATAGGTAAAAGTTTTGATGTTTATAAATTCTATAAAAGTTGGACTAATTTATCATTTTTCTTACCTATTATTTAGTCGTCTGACTTAATTCTTTTAATTCCAATAACAATCTCATTTTTTGTTTTTACTATGTAGAAAAGTCTTCCTGAAGGTCCATTAGGTTATTTAAGTTCATCGGCCAAGGTAAAAAGAATACACGATAAGGTTTTCAAATTCTTTGACATGTTTTTTTTGGGTTTTCCACCTATTATTTGTAATATCGTGTAAAGTCATAAATTCAGTGACATGACAAGGTTTTGAGCTTGTCCATAATAATTTTTTTTTTCACCTATTATTTCAATGTTTTAATTAAACACAAATTCATGTAATTTTCTTCAATATTTTACAACTACACTTTCTTCAAAATTAAATGTTACAATTTTTAATGTCGCATATAATTTTACTTTTCCACATTTCTATCTTTCAAAAATACTATTGCATAATACATAAATTATTAACTTTATTCATTTAATCAAAATTAATCCATTTATTTATCAAAATCTAAATTTAACTAATTATATTTCTAATTTTTAACCTTTCCAAAATAAAAATTTGTATTTATAAACAAACACATACTCATATTATAATTTTTCATTTAAAATAAACCTACATAACTACTTGTAAATATATTGAATTTTCTTGAAAAAAACCTTCAACTTCTCTTTTCTTCCAATTAATTACTTCTTAACTTAATTATTTTTCAAAATTATTATTTTTACCTTATTTCTAAATACATGTTTATTACTTACATCTTTTTCCCTTATTATTAATTTTAAACCATTAATATTTTATTCTTTTATAATTTTTTCTCCCGTAATATTTTAAAAGTAAAAAAGAAAATAGAAAATTCAGTTCTAAATTTGGTTTTTTAGCTCTGGTCACATTGCAATCAATCACAAATCAGAAGTCAGCTCTTTAAATACCAAATTTGAACCTGGAAAAAAATGTGCTAAAACTATGTAAATAAATGATAAAATATATGTTATTGGGATATTTAAAAAAAATCTTTTGTGTGCTACTCCTCTGAAAATTTGACTGTAAATTCTCTTCCCTGAACTCAACCCCTCAATTCCCAAATTAAAAGCAAAGAAAGCCTCAAAGCACACAGTGGAGTGGGCCAGGGGGTAGGGGAGAGTGTAAGATAGGTAAAAACAATAATAAATGTCAGAAGAAACAGTAGGTACTCTTGCAAAGGCGCCTTCTTCCAAACCACCCTCAGTCTCAGTGTTTCCCTCAAAAGTCAATTTTTCCCACCCTTCCTCTTTCCCTGTACCTTTCATTCACTATAAATTCAACCATCCCATCTGAACACACACTCCTTTTCAACACTCGCCAATCGGTTTCACATTAGGAGAGAGAAAACATGGAAGTGGAAGTGGTGGTTCCGGTGGACTTCAACTTCGACAGCAACTGCTCCTCCCCGTTCATCACCGCCCCTTCCAGCCCCCAACGCTTCGGTAACAACGCCAACTTCTTCTTCAGCGCCCCCACCAGCCCCAGCTCCAATGCCAACCACAACCACGATGATTTCGAGTTCAATTTCAGCGGACACCTTGACAGACCTTCCCTCTCCGCCGACGAACTCTTCCACGCCGGAAAGATCCGTCCTCTCAAGCCGCCGCCTCCGCCGACCCTTCACTCCCCTTCTCAGCGCAAGAAGAAGGACCTGGACCGGTTCGCAGAGGCCATGAAAGAAACGCGCAGAGGCAGAGAAGAAGAAAGAGAAGAAAGAGAAGAAGAGAAGAAGCAAGCGCGAGGGAGGGAAAGAGTTTCGGTGGCTGGTCGTAAAGGAAGTAGGTCCTTGTCTCCTTTGAGGATCTCCGACATCATGTGCGATTCCGAGGAAAAAAACGTTTCTTCCTCCACAAGCAACTCCAAGTCCTCGTTCTTGTCTTCCATTCCCTTCACCAGAAAATGGAGGTTCAGGGATTTTCTCCTCTTCCGAAGTGCCTCTGAGGGAAGAGCCACCGACAAGGACCCGCTCAGGAAGTACGTGCTTCTCTCCAAGAACGAGGATGTTCGAAACTCCAGCTTCCGGTCCACCGAGAGTTCCGGTTCGGTCTCCAAACGCCGCGGGCCGGTTTCGGCCCACGAGTTGCATTACACGCTGAACCGGGCCGCGTCCGAGGAGATGAAGAAGCGGACGTTCTTGCCTTACAAGCAGGGTTTGTTGGGCTGCTTGGGCTTTAACCCTGGTATGCATAACATTTCTAAGGGAATTGGGTCTTTGACGCGTTCCTGATTATTTCAAATATCTCGTTTGGATCTTGTTTGCTCCATTTCTTCATCTTCACCTAGTTCAAATTGTCCTCTTCTTGTCCCCAAAGACACTGAAATTTGTACCAAAATAATTTTACCACTCACCGTATCATACGTTACCCACTCATCACCTTCTGCAATTTCTCACTCTTTTCAAATCAACAAAAATTAAATTAAATTAAATTTGACAACAAACAAATCTCAACTCATTTTGTCATATTTATTGAGACTATCTTTTGATTTCATTATTACGTTTAAAAATGTAGAAAAAAGGGTTTATTAAATCAAATCATTTTTTCAATTGATGTGAAATAGTTTACTTTTAGTTATATTTGAAATAAGAAAGTATTTGGTCGTGATCTCGTTTGAATAAGAAAATTGATATATGAACACTTGAAATGACCTATGATTTGACAGGAGAAAATATTGATTGTGTGTTTAAAAATAAAAGTTATCTTTATATTTTAGTCTTTTGTGTTTAGTTAGGAGTAGTGATAGTGTAGGATGCATTGATGGTGAAAGGTATAAGGGAGAGAATAATAATAGAAGGTTGGAGGTGGAAAGCATATAAGCATGAGATAAGAAAAGGAAGCTTTTGGTCTGATAAGAATGATTAGGGTTTGGAGAATGATGGCAACGGTGTTGTACAGTGTAAAGCATGTGGTTGAAATTAAAGTAGAAAGACCTGTGAGTATTTGTCTAACCTTCAGATTGCAATCATCAAAACCTAATAATATCCTGAGATTGGAATCACAAAGCCTAATTATATGGCGGGTTTTCGAATAAACACCCAAGAAAGTTATAAGAAAACAAAATGCTACATATCTCGACACAAATGGGAAATTTTCGTTTAATTTTCACATCATTTATAGTTACACATTAAATCATGACAAACTTAATTCAGTGGAGCCTAATTCATCACAAACCAAAATTCCTATCGGAGTTTCATTACCTGCCGGACAATTTAACAATTTTCACCCTTCTCATCGTACAATTTTATAAAACGCTCTGGTATAATACAGGATTGAGACAGGGGTTAGGGATTATATTGAAACACGTGGCATTATGGGTTATAACTTTTACACAACTAATCACAAAAAAAAAATTCATGTATTTGTAACTTAATAGGCAAGATAATCCGAGACTTAAAAAAAAAAAAAAAAAAATATTTAACATTTTTTAGGCTCATTTTTTTTTTTTTTTTTTTTTTTTTTTTTTTTTTTTTTTTTTTTTAATAAAAAT
>Ga0099824_1011403_pt1 | contig 10065 bp, 7 predicted proteins | sample SiratrowhiteBW_FD_76837 | JGI IMG/M metagenome (GOLD analysis project Ga0099824, IMG submission 76837) | Root nodule microbial communities of legume samples collected from California, USA - Siratro white BW | ecosystem: Host-associated > Plants > Roots > Nodule | place: USA: California... | reverse complement strand
GTTTGCCTTTATTTTCATTTTTGTGGAAAATAAACATCTTAAAGAAAATACACTCGTTTTACTTATTTAATTAAAAGGTACCGTCCCAGGACGGACGTTGTGGGGGTGCTAACACCTTCCCCATCTGCGGTCCAGTTTTCGCAGACCTGCCTTATCATTTCTTTTTGGGTTTTCCATAGTTTTCCCTGAAAAACTATTGGTGGCGACTGCATTTTTTTTAAATTCATTAATTTTTTCGGATCGCCGTCCCCGTCGTGATTTAGGTCGCGACAACATTCCTTTGAGTTTGTCATTAAAATTCTCTTGAGTTGTGGTATTCAAATTATCCTTTATTTCTTTATATTTTTTACCTCATGATGAACTAGTACATTGATGAAGCACTTGAGTTGAGTTGGAACCAACACATCAAGGGCTGAATTTCCAAGAAATATTGGAGGATGATTCACAATGGGAGATGTGGTCATGTTGCTGAAAAGTTCCATTAAGCAACTTACACCAAAAAGGAATGACACACTAGTGAGGCAAAGTCACAAATGCGTAGAGTGCATATTTTAGCAATTGTAGTTTTTAACAAATTGTCATTGTATTATATTGAGTTGTAATTGCCAAAAATCATTATCATTAGTGAAATAATTCAAAACGTGTAGACAGTGAAGTGTGTCTAAGGTCCTTGGTGCCAAAGAACTTCACCTTATGACTCGTCTAGATTTACATTTCCAAAGCTTTTGTTTAATTTCTCTATTTTCATTTTATTTGTTTCATTTGGGCAATCCTACTAGTTTTATTTGCTTCACTGAGTGGCCTTCATTTGTGACTTAGTGAATTCATTGTAAGAACGATTACAAAGGTACAATGGGTCAGACTCTGGCAATGAAAATCTTGGTACTTAAGTTATCCTAGTGATACACCTCACTTTCCTGGGAGACCCACTGGTGTGCTAGACTAGTTTGTCTTACCTTGAGGGCACTACTTCACAAAATTTAATATGTCTCGACATTCCTATCACCATAGTGGCAATGAGTCCAATGAAAATACATCAGATTTGAGAAAATAATTAGATGAACTTCGTATTTAGAAAATAAACACTGATGTACAATTTGCCATTTGGAGGAGGATGAAAAACCAGAGAGAGATAGCTTGAGAGCAACCGAACACTATCAGTTTGACCCTTATCACCACTACAAGAGAGAAAGAAAATCCAAGGAAGTTAGGGTAGATCTACCTCATTTTCATGGGAGTAATGATATTGAAACATTTCCTAGATTGGGAGATGAAGGTTGAACAATTGTTTGAATGCTACCATGTGAGTGAAGAGAGAAAATTTCCATTAGCCACCCTTAGCTTCCAAAGGCATGCTCTAGATTGGTGGACAACCTTAGTGAGGGATATGAGTCTTCATCATGAGTCAGAGACACCTACACAAATCAAGATGCTGACTATTCTAAGCTTTTGAGGAATCTTTGAAAAATCGTAAATAGTAGTATAGGAATTTTTCTTCTTCTAAAAAACCCTAGGTGCCTTAGGGTTTGTAAAGGCACCTAGGTTAGGGTTAAGATGCATCTAGAAGCCATGCCATGTGGGGCCTTCTCATTGGAGGAGTGTGAGGCGCTAGGGTTTGGGAAGGGAAGCTTGCTCCCCATGCTAGGTTACCCTAACCCTAGCATGTGATGTAAGCTAGGGTTTCTAGACCTCGCTTCTTCTACACACTACCTAGATAGCTTGCATGGGAAACTACTACATCATCCTTCCTTCTATAAATAAGAGGTGTAGAGACCTCTCTTGTAAATGTTGTTGAATTTTATGCACATTGATCAAGTTTCCTATTGAGTTTCTTCTCCTAGAAGCCAGAGACTCTCTCTTGAAGGTTGGCCTAACCTCCTTCAAGGCTTGCATCACCTAGTTCACCTCTACTTGAAGCTTCTACCGTAGCTTCATCCTTGTTCCTCCCTACATCCATTGCAGCATGATCAAGAACCTAAAGAGAACCTAGGAGCACCTCTATCACTAACTCAAATCCCAAGCAAGATCTTAAGAGGGAGGGGAAGTTTGTGAAAGAAAAGCCAAAAGAAAAACCCTTCTAAATGCACAGTCAAGAGAGTTTCAAGACAAGGGAAGAGCATGCAACCTCAAACCGCACTACTGACATTAAATGCTTTAAATGCTTGGGTGAGGGTCATGTTAAATCTCAATGTCCTTCGATGAGGACTATCTTAATTAGAGCCCAAGATGTTACAATAGTGAGGAAGAAATTAATGACGAACCAATAGTGAGGATTTTGATTGTGATAGTGGGGAGGATGCATATGCCCATGAGAGAGAATTATTCATGGTTAGAAGAGCCCTCAACAACCAATCTAGCCCACAACTCGAGTCACAAAGAGAGGATATTTTCCATACTCATTGCAAAATTTCTAAAAACTTATGTTATCTCATTATTGACAGCGAGTCGCGTTGTAACTGTTGTAGTGCTAGGATGGTTAACAAATTGAACTTATCTATGACTCCCTACCCTAAAACCTACAAATTGCATTGGATTAATGATGGGGAGATATAAGTGTTAAAAAACAAGAGAAAGTCAAGCTCCTGGTAGGTAACTGTGTTCTTGATGTTTTATGTGATGTAGTACATATGGAGGCTTATCATGTTTTATTGGGAAGACAATGGCAATTTGACAAGAAAAAAATTCATGATGGTCTCACCAACAAAATTACTTTCATCCATAATCAAAAGAAGTTTGTACTTCATCCTCTTTCACCTTCCCAAGTTTTAGAGGATCAAGTCTAACTGAAAAAATGAATAAAAAGAAGAAATGAAAAACATAAAAATAACAATGTTCCAAGGGTCATGTACCTTTGTTCTACTTTTGATCAAGCATAAATAGACCTTGGGAGACAATTTTTGTTGAGTTATTTTCTTTTTAAATTCTTTGTGAATTTGACTTTACAACCTACAGTAGATCAATCTTATTGAAAGTGCTTGACAAAGGATAAGAAAAATTTTAATTTTAGACAATTTCATAAGGAAGAAGGATGGAAATATAAAAAAGAAAATAAAAATATTTTTAGGCTTCAACATGACTGTCTTATTATTGATACAAAATACGATAAATTTACAAAAGCTCTTCTCTTCTTTTATGTTGTAATTATTTAATTGATCTCACTACATGATTGTTTTGATAGGAGGGCGTTTGATCCTGGAGGAAGTTAACAATAAGGTTATCCATAAGACCGTTGTGGATCTAAGGACAAATCCCTTTCAAGATGGAGGCGATGATGGAAGAAGGCCAAAGCAAAGCCCAATCACTTGATCCATAGCCAAACACATTGAAGTTCAAGAGGAGTCTGAGGCACCAACACACATCAAGATGCTGACAACTCTAAGCTTTGGTGGACATTTGTAAAATTGTGAAAATATTTCAGAAGACTTTTCTCTGTAGAAATAAACCCTAGGTGCTTTAGGGCTACTAAGCACCTAGGTTAGGGTTAGATTCTCTAAGTGGAGATTCCTTCTAGAAGGTGTCATGTGGCACTTGCTCATTGGATGTAAAAAGGAATATTCTAGGGTAAGAGACTTGTTCCACATGCTAGGGTTAGGGTTACCTAGCATGTGAAGCAAGCTAGGGTTAGGCTACTAGCTTAGTTCTTACTACATGGAGAATAGCTTCCCATGGAAGATTCCTTTTCTATAAATAGATGCCTAGGCTCCATGTAAATGCAAGGTTAATAGTATCATGAAATGCTGCACATTTTTCAGCTCATTAGTCAAGTTTCCATTTGAGTATTTTTCTCCAAGAAACCTTGATCATCCTTGAAGGTTGACCCAACCTCCTCTAAGTTCCCTGCATCAACTAGTTCATCTCCATTTCCTAGATGCTCCTACCGTAGCTTCTCCATTGCCTCCACTTCTCCACAGATTTTGCATGTTCTTCCTTTTGCTTCCAAGAAGAGCTCATTTCTTCCATTTGATTCGGTGCCAAGCTTCTCTTCTATGTTACATCAACTTGTACAAACCTTGAAGCAAAACGCATCAGGGAGCCTTTCACAGTTGTTATCTCTATAAGTTACATAACCATCATGTTTCCAATGTATATTGATCAATTATGAAGCATCACCTGCCATATGTTTGGAACAACCACTTTAAAGATACCACAGTTGCTTCTTGGTTGTCAAACTGATCTGCAAAAGAAATAAAGTTTCAAGAATTGGTACCTTGTTAATCTTGGGTCCACCGGTGTTAATGATGCTTTTAGGTACCCACCTAACCAATCCTTTTAGTACCTCAACTTTCCTAGTTTTACAGTTTCTAATGGAGTGTCCTTTTTTTAAATAATAAAAGCAAGCGATAAAGGCTAAAGAATATTTTTCATTGTATTTTAAAAAACTATTGAACTTCTTCTATTTTCCTTGGATTCCACATTGATATCCAATGCAAGCCTTATTAAAAACACAATTTTGTGATCCCAAAATAGCATTGAGATTTGTAGTTCCCATTGAAAGCTTTGAAGCAGTTTTAATGAAGTATTTAACCTTGTTTTGAAGAACAATACAGTCTTCACAATAAGCAAGCTTCCAAGAGTCAATGTCACTGGAAGATGCAGCTTTATAGATAATTTCCAAGTGATCAAATTCAGTTTTCAAAGTCAACAGTCCTTCTTCCAGTTCTTTAACTCTGCCTTCCAACCAATTGTTTAGCCCTTTCAATTGATTGTTTGTTAAGGCCAATCTATTAGCTTCTTCACGTGTTATTACTATTCTTATGATGATTATACTTATGATTATGATTATTCATATTATTTATAAAATTATTATTATCGATACAAATAATAAAACTAATCATAAATTAATATGAAAAATATTTGTAATATAAATATTAATAATACAAATTAAATAATTAATAATGTTAAAAGCAACTTTAATAATATGAAAAAATATAGTATTAATATTATTATTATTTTATTAATACTAATAACAATAATAAAATTACTATTATTGTTAATTATAATATTATTACTAATATTATTTTATTTGTTTTTAACAATAACAAATATAATATAATAATAAGACAAATAATATTCATAATTGTACTTACGTACCTATAAATGTGGATAATAAACGCAACCAATATCCAGGGGTAATATCTATGAACCTATATTCATGGATAATACTTACAGATCTATGTTTCTAAATATTATTAAAAATATTTGTTTGTAATGTCAAATTTAGCTACTAATACAGATCCATGGGTAAAAATTCGTAGGTAAAGTTGAATTTACCTATAGATACAGATTCATAGGTAATAATTTATAGGTAATGCTGAATTTACATACGAATACGGATCCGTGGATAAATTCAATTTTTCTTTATTTTACATTTCTTTTAATATGTTTAGATTTCAACGTTTAGGTTCAAAATTCTTTATTCAAACAATTTTACTATGTATGTTAAGAGTGCCTTGCATGGAAAAGAATACTCATATTGGAAGAGTTGGGAAAACTGCTAAAAAAATTCAAGATCTACCTTAAAAGTTTTAATGCATGTTCATGGATAGGTATTATTCTATGGGTCCAAAGATATAGATTTTAGAATGCTTGTGTTATTTTTCATGGCCATATCATAAACTTCTATTTAATATAATGGGCTTAGCCCATATATTTTCTATTAGTCTGTTACTATTTTTATCTATAAATAAACAGTTCTTATGTGTGTATTTTACGCAAGGGAGATTAATTCATAATTATTTTCTCTTTTATTTTAACATGGCATCAAGAGCTTAGGGTTAGGCTAAAATTTTTTTTGGTGAACCCAGTGTTCACCACTGTTTTTCCGCAGTCATCTATGTTGCTCTTATACACCTTTGCGCTTCTTTTGCTCTTCATTTTATTGAAACTCTTATATTTGCTATTTGTTGTGGCAGAGGCTACAAATGAAGGTTGTTTTCTTGAGATTTTTCTCCCTATTTTAAGGTGGTTTCTCTCACTTCATCTATGGCCTCTTCCTTTGTCGTATCTGATTCATCCATCTATACTAATTATGTTAATGTTCATCTCTCCATTTTCAAATTAGATGGAACAAATTATGATACTTAGGCCTCATATATTAAATTATGGCTTAAAAGTCAAGGGTATGTTGATCATCTTCCCAAGTGTGGTGTTGATGTTGATGAAAATGAGGTTTCTCGTTAGCTGAAAATTGATGCTCAATTATGTATTGTTATCAAATCTATCATTCACTCGTCTTTAAAACAAATTTTTCATTCTTATGAGACGTGTTCAGAAGTTTGGGAACAAGCAAAATTAGTATACACCAATGATACTCAACGTCTTTATGGTGTATGTCAAAATTTTTTCAATTTTATTGCTCTTAGACGTCTTGATGGTACAATGGCAGAATATTTAGGTAAAATTCATGCTCTTCCTCATTATTTTAATGAGTTATTGCCTGCTGCCTCTACTCACTCTCAAGAATTAGAGCAAAGGTCCAAACTTTTCATGTTATTAGCCTTACATGGACTCCTAATGATTATGCCCATTTTTGTGACCAGCTTTTGGGATCTCCTATTGTGCCTAATTCTACTTCTACATGTTCCACCCTTCTTTGTGTGCCAAGTAAACACACCACTGATATACCTATTAATTTTGTTGATGACTCTTCAGCTTTGGTATATCAGCGTGATGATCACACTCACCCTCGCAAGCCAGACAAAGGGCATGAAAAGTGTTACCATTGTGGCAAGCTTGGCCACAAAATTGGCAGGTGTTATGTTTTACATGGTCACCCTCCTAAATCTACAGCACTTGCCCAAACAGCTTCTCCTGTGCAAGATGGCCTCTTTATCAATTTGATGTTAAAAATGTTTTTCTTAATAGGGATTTCGAGGAAGAAATTTATATGGAGCAACCCTCAGGTATTGCTGCTCAGGGGAGTTTTCTAGATTGGTAATAATTTTTTTTGTAATGTGAAATTTAGCTACGAATACAAATCTATGGGTAATAATCCGTAGGTAATGTTAAATTTACCTATAGATGCAGGTCTGTAGGTAAAAATTTATAAGTAATATTGAATTTACCTACGGATACAGATCCGTGGATAATAATTGGTGGATAAATTCAATTTTTCTTTCTTTTACATTTCTTTTAATATGTTTAGATTAGAAGGTGTTTAGTTGTCAACGCTTAGGTTCAAAATTCCTTATTTAAACAATTTTACTGTGTAAGTTAATAATGGCTTGCATGGAAAAGAATACTCACATTGGAAGAGTTGGGAAAAATTGCTAAAAAAATTCAAGATCTACTTTAAAAGTTTTATTGCATGTTCTTGGATAGGTATTATTCTGTGTTTGAAAATATAGATTTTAGAGTGTGTGTGTTGTTTTTCATGGTCTTATCATAGACTTCATTTATTAATCCAATAAATTATACAACCAACTTGAATGTAATAATAATAATAATAATAATAAAGATAATACTAATAATAAATTTAATAACATATTAAAATATGTTTAATATTATTATAAAATTAATAATAATATTAATAATATTAATGTAAATAATAACAATAATATAATTAATATTAATAAATATAAGTAATATTAATAAAAATACAATTTTTTGGGTAATAATTTCGTTTGTAACATGGAATTTAGCTACGAGTACAGATTCATGGGTAATAATTTATAGGTAATGATGAATTTAACTATAGATACAGAAGGATAGGTAATAATTCATGGATAATGCTGAATTTATCTACGGATACAGATCCATGGATAATAATTTGTAACTACATTCAATTTTTCTTATATTTTACATTTCTTTTAATATGTTTAGATTACAAAGTGTTTACATTTCAACGCTTAGGTTCAAAATTCTTTATTTAAACAATTTTATTGCGTAAGTTATGAATGGCTTGCCTGGAAAAGAATACTCACATTGGAAGAGTTGGGAAAAACTGCTAAAAAAATGTAAGATCTACTTTAAAAGTTTTAATGCATGTTCTTGGGTAGGTATTATTGGCTTTTTTCCTAGTTTGGTGTATTTTTTCACATTAATCCCTAAAATGGACAAAAAATTATTTCTTTTACTAAAATGAGAAAATTGTGACAGCTAAATAGGATTTCAAATTAAGAAATCCTTCCAGTTAGCCATGATTTCAGGATGGTGAAATAAAAATGACATGTTGACGATTTTAATTATTTGACACTATATTTGTTAACAATTAACAAAAAATTGATAATAATAATTAACAAAACAGTAAAAAAAATTAAGGCATACAAATTTATTTTAAATTAAAAAATAATATAATGATAATAATAATAATAAAAAGAATAATTTTGAATAAATTCATATGAATTTAATTTAAATTATAACAATAACATCAATAAATCAGTTAGTCATTGTTATTCTTTTAAATAAAATTATTAATTTATTCTTATAATTATTATTATCATTATATTATTTTGTTTTAATTTAAAATAAATTTATATGCCTTTATTTTTTTTACAGTTTTATTAATTATTATTACTTTTATTATTTTTGTTAATTATTAAGAAACATAGTGCTAAATAATTAAAAAAGGGTTACACAAAAATCGGCTTAGTGAGAAACGATTTTAATTAACGTTTTTAATTAAAATCGTAAACCTATCACTTCTATTTGACTAACCTGAAATCATGCCTAGCACTACAAAAAAAAAAGAATAATCGACGGCTAAAATTCATCGGTAACATCATTTATCCATCGATAACAACATATTACTGATGGATTTTCGACGGACACGTAGTCGTCGGTTATTTAGTTGTCGAAAAATTGACCGACGAAGGTTGGCTTGTCGGTAAATACCGACGGACGTCATCCATCGAAAAATTTGTCGATAAATACCGACGGATATTATTCATCAAAAATCCGTCGGTAAAATTGGACGGCCGCTATCTGTCGAAAAAATCCGTCGGTAAATTTGGACGGCCGCTATCCGTCAAAAAAATCTGTCAGTAAATTTGGACGACCACTATCCGTCGAAAATATCTATCGGTAAATTCGGACGACTTCTATCCGTCGAAACAATCCGACGGATTTTGTTCGCCGATATATTTTCCAGTCAATGCATGTTCTTTTATCAGCTTCTGATGAGTTACTTAATCACCTGCTTTCATAATTATAGTATCTAATAACAAAATTCGACAATACAATTTAAAACAAAACCATAAAGATATTGTTGTCCAAAATCAAATTTATTAACCAAGTGCAGGTAAACTAAAGAAATGTACATGGTTTATCAAAGTTATATTGTCTTATAACAAAAAATACTAACAAAAACTAACAGCCTCCTCCATAATCAAAAGAATGATCGTGATCAGGATTTTGCTCGTGATCAAGATTTTGTTGCTGATCATTCTCTTTTAGATGCTCATCTTGTGGTGGTGATGGTGGATGTTCTTAGTCTTCAGCTATTAATGCATAGGCTTCAGGAGGAAGGAACCTCTTAACAATTGTTTCTAAGGCTTTAATCTTGATACTCAATTTGTCATTTGTTTCAAGACTTTGTGAGAGTTGTTTCTTAATAGGTTCATGTCCTCAGAATTGTTGGTGGAGGTTGATGGTTGGTGCTTTAGACTTTCACTTCCACCTGAGTAAGTTGCACCAATCTGTCCAATACCATACAATCTTCCCTTCTTTTCCCTCCTACCGCATCAACCCAACATCGAGTCCTAAGAATGTCATCGTCTGCTTGATCAATAGCATTAACCTCCCCTGATTCATCTGGACATGATCCAACCTTTGATCTAGCATGTGAGAGTCTAGTATCAAAGTCTTCCTGTTATCAGAAGATTACATAATTGGTAAATCAACCCATTCTATCGGAAATGTTGAAAGAAATTTTGACAATTCAGCTTACAAGTGTCTTCTTGGATCTTTCATCCACAAACTCCTTAGTACCCTTCTTGGTGTGCATTCGGTGGAAGACCTCATCAACAAACATAGACCGTCCAAGTTCTTTTGCCTTTAATACATTTTTGCAAACTTAATTTACATATATAAAACTTTTAAACTTAGATAAATAAGATAGATAGATAG
>Ga0099824_1011399_pt1 | contig 10068 bp, 5 predicted proteins | sample SiratrowhiteBW_FD_76837 | JGI IMG/M metagenome (GOLD analysis project Ga0099824, IMG submission 76837) | Root nodule microbial communities of legume samples collected from California, USA - Siratro white BW | ecosystem: Host-associated > Plants > Roots > Nodule | place: USA: California... | reverse complement strand
TTCTTTTTAATTTTTTTTTATATTAAATTTTTTTATTTTTAAAAATTTTTTTTTTCTTTTTATTTTAAACTTTTCCCATTTTAAATTTTTTTTTTTTTATTTTTTTTTCCTTTTATTTTCTCCCTTTTTTTTTTTTTTTTTTTTTTTTTTTTTTTTTTTTTTTTTCTTTTTTTTGCAGTGTCTCTTGTGCCTGCTCCTGCTCCTGGTATGTTTACACGTTAATGCCATCTACCATCTTTGCTTTTGAGGTTCCATGTTCAACTTTATACCAGATTGCCTTTGGGGGAGGGGGTTAAATTGTACATTTGTTTGATCCCAAAGTTGTAAGGGCCATTTTTTTATCTGTTTTCTTTTCTGTCATTTAATTGTCTGGATATGGCTTTTGTAGACAGTTTTTAAATTTGCTTGACATCATCAATTATTAACTTAATTGTAGGCATGATTAATTGTTGTCAAGATTTAATCTTCACTTGTTATTTTGGATTTGGTATACTTTTATGACAAAGAGTCGCTTGATTTTCTTTGTCATGATGTTGAGTTTGGTTGGGAGATTACTGAATTTATTCATGTTCTTTGTCAATAGTGAAATGTAGAATCAAGGTGGAAGGAAAATAAAAAGCTGTTCTCCGTCCTATATCTTCTGTGTGTCAATTGTGCATATTTGCTCGTTTTTATCCCTCGTATGCATTCATGATTTGTGTGTTGTGTGAAAGATTTTGAAGGCTTTTGATCTTTGTTGTTAGGTTCTCAAATTCTCACCTGACTGGTTTTTCTGATTTGAAACACTACAATTTTTCTTGCAGGTTTAACTCCTCCATCTGCTGCTGCAAGTGGGTCTCCGGGTGGAGCTCCATCATCAACTCCTGGGAACGCAGCATCATCCATCGTCCCTGTTTCTGCTGGATCCTTTATTATTTGCCTCTTTGTTGTTGTATCTCTCATTCCATTTTAAGGTGAGGGACATCACATTGAGAGACTATTTTCCTGTCTTTTGACTTTTCCATCTCATGTGAGACTTAATGAAGTAGATAACATTGAGTGTGTTGAACCTACTCTATGCTTGTATATTTATGTTCTATGATGTATACGAGTGAGTCTATCATTATTATTATATGAAGTGATATTAATGTGGGTGTGATCGGTGTCTTGTTGACTAGTAAGTGAGTGTGCCACGAGACACAAGGGAGAACTTGTTTGCGGTTGGATTGTAATTATTAAACGAAAGCCAATTCCAACTAGGGTACATGAGTCATGTCATGACCCACTAGGCACCAAATGAGAAGCTTCTTCTCATATGGTTTTTATTGTCACCACCATAAGTACTCAACCAACTTCCTGTGCAAAATTATTGCCAACATGGATCCTGCTGGTTGTGTTTTGAAGATTTAACTCTAGCAGTTAAGTGTTTCAAAATGGATCTACTTTGGCAATTATTTTTCATGGAAGTTTGTTTTTTCTTGGTGAAACTGTTACTTTTTCTCATCTCATAGACAACCTATATTGTTTATGGCTCAAAATTGTGACAACTGACGCAAACAAATTCTCCGTAAGTGACCCTACGTTGTGGTCCTTTATCTAAAGTTGAAAGGCATCTTTGTCCTTTATCTAAAGTTGAAAGGCATCTTTGTCCATTTTTAGGCACGTACGTGAGAAATGAGAAAAGAGGATGGGTTGATTGTCACGAAGGAAATGCCAAAATCTGTGGTGATGTATAGCAGATAATGTTTGTGTCCATATCCAGGATTGTCAGATTTGAAGATCAACTCCATAGGGCTAGAGTTAGGTGTTACCTATTCTTTTATCTCGTCTCATGAATGTACGAGCTCAAAAGCGAAAATTAACAAAAATGACAAGTTTTTCGGAAGCTTTTTGAGTTTCATCAATGAAGAAAAGTGCTTCGTAGTGGAGTGGATTTCTTCAAATTGAGATCCAACATCAATGAACAACAGAAACAAGAGGGGAACAAAAGAAAGGGAAAGAAGAAATAAGTAGGAGTACTTGTACAAACACATAGTACCTCATCAGTCAGAAGTTCTTAATAAGAAATTACACGAATGTATTATTCACTTATTCTAAAGCAATTGGTGTTTATTAAACACAAGCAATCTCAAATGGAGATGCTAATTTCATCTAACGTGGGGTGTAGCAGAGGAACCCAAGGTCCCTAGTTGTACTATCATTCATTATATGACTTTGTTAAAATTGTTTATTCCCACAACCATTTTTAATATTTGTCCAAAAAATAGAACCACTTTCTAGAAAAATGCCGATCCCATGATACAAACAATGAAACCACCATAAAAGGGACCTCCTTTGAAACGTTGCAACAGACACATACTAAAGTAGAACCTGAATTATGGTATCATCAACTGTATTGTTCTTGGATGTATCATCAACTGAATTACTGGTAACTGTGCCACTGAAGTCAGCATACCATACTCTTCTCTTGCTACACACTCTTCTTTTTGCTTTCCTTTTTCCAATTTTGGGCTGACCATTGCTCTACAGCCCATAAAAATTCCATGAACATTTATTGGTTGAGTGATTGTTCCTGCACTTTCATAATTTTTCAAAATTTCATTTTGGACACGAAAAGATCAAAATATCCTTCGTTTATAATTTTAGTATAAAATTTTTGAAACACATTAACTCGCGATGTAAAAAAATTTTAAGACTAAGGTAATAACCAGTATACCATAGCAAATTGTTAATTGTACAACTCATAAAACAAAATAATGTGTTAATTGTACAACTCATAAAACAAAACAATTTATAAATACATTGTCGGTTACAAAATTTTTTTTAAATATATTGCGGGTTGTACAACCAGTAATGTAAAGATTTTAAAAAACGCATTGTAGGTTTTACAACCTGTAATGTGTTTCAAAAATTTTACACCATGGATTATAAACGAAGAATATTTTGATCTTTTCATTAGGTCTAAAATGAGAATTTTGATAAATTATGAAGGTGCAGGAAGTCGTGGTGGAGGTACAGGAAGAATCACTCTTATTGGTTATTGGTTTTGGCGTTGAAAAGTTGGTTGTAGTTTGAAAGGAATGAATTGTGTCATTGTAAAGATAAGGTCAATATCATAAGGAAAACTTCCTTCCTAGTAAGCTTAAACAATGTTCTGGTTGAGTCCAATTTATGTTTGGTTTGATAAACTGCTTCATTCTAATTCTAACCTTTTAAAATTTTATATCCGGTCATTTCATTCATTCATTAGATGTAGATTATTTACATCACAGGCAGGTTAATACGGATGCATTTTTTAAATTTGTTTTATATTGAACCAATTTTCTTTTCTAAATTTAGTTTTATTTTTACAGTTTTAAATAAATGAAAAAAATATATAATAAACTCTTTTAGTGTGTGATTCAAATAGTTACTTTTATAATAGATTATAATTTTTCTAAGTTATTACTAAATTTTAAAAAAGTAATTATATTGTTCCGGTAGGTTGTAGGTAAGAAGTGGAGAGCAAACACTATTTAAATATACTTTTCTTTCTTAACGAAAAAGTTCTGAATTAAATTTTAAATGTGACAATGATGAAAAATATGAGTAAAAAAAGTTGTTTTTATATTTTTATTTATCATTCTTATACTTTATGCGTTATTTCACTCTTTTCATATAAGGAAAATGTAGGCATGATTAAAAAATTAATATTATCTTTTAAAATTAAAATAATAGATAAAAAAATTATTTAAAATTAGAAAAAAAAGCGTATATATGTAAATCAAACAACTGACATCTAAATTAATATGTTTGACCTTCCAGTGGTGAAACTTTTTTGGTGTAGCAGCGGTCCAGACTCTATAGTAGGAGCAGAGGTCTTGACTAGGCCAATTATATAAGGTGTTTTGCTAGAGACAAAAATTGAGGTGTATTAAAATGACTTGTGCCTCATAGTTTGGCAGCAGACCAAACCTCCCATTGTTCCATCAAAGGATGTTTACCTTAATCTAATGGGAGTTTGGAACTTATAGCAAAAGGAACTACATTTTCTCATCACTCTTCTTCTGAATCCATCTCATCATATATGTGAAAGAGTCAGAGAGGAAAAACAAATCAATCTGTGTGCAAGATGATGAAAAACTATTGATGTAAAGCTTTTGTTTCTGTTTTCTTATGATTTACAATTTTTTTAATATTCAAATAATTCATGTATGCATTAATTATAATGAATAGAGGACAAGAAGTAAAATAGAAAATTGTACAATTACTTTATTAAAACATTAAAAAAAATTATTTCATGTTATTTTTAAAATAACCTAAAAATATAAAAAAGAAAGAGGAAGTAATTGGTTAGTTTTATAAAAACTGCACCAAAGACTGGTAATTTAGTAAGTAAATTACATGTATTTATGATCCTTATGTTATTATACTTTTAATCTCTTCTATCAAATCACTCCTGAGGTACATAATTTTTCATCAGGCTCTTTATTTTCACCTCCATCATTCCAAGCAAGCTAATTTTTCACCACTTTGTATGCATTCATACCTTAACCCATAATTACAAATGTAATAATTCAACGTTTTTTTATTATATTACAACATCTCCAATGCAAAGTAAACTCTTCTAGGAGATCATTCCTGAAGCACAGGATCTAGATATCTTGTTTCAATGTTTTCTTTATACGTATCTGATAAATATTTTAACCAATAAATTATTATTGTATTTTATAATATGGTATAATTAGTCCTTTAAAAGTAATAAATCTATTTATCTTTCAAATTTTAATTTATATTTTCCTCCCATGTTAAATTAGATCTTAATTTGAATAATTTCTAAAATCTCTCTCGTAAGCTCGTTCTCATCATCCAACGAATGCAACTGAACCTGAAACAACACTTCATGGGTCCAAACGGGTCGGAAAGAGACAAGGAGTTTAAGAACCAAAACGAGGTTGCAGTGATGCTCTCTTTGAGTTCACAAAGGAAAATTCAATGGGTGCCAAAAAAAATCCCCACACTATTAGTCCGAAATGGAAACGAATCCTACACCAAAACAAGCTTTTCATTATTTGGATAAAATTTGGTATTAATCAACCACATAAATATGTTATTTTGTTTTCCAATAATCACTTAAATAAAATAAATCAACCATATTTAACTGCAAATTGTTAGTTATGCTTATGTGAGACACTGAAAATAAAAGCGAAACATGATTTTAATTATGAACTACATTGTTGAACACAGATCCAATGGGCTATTAAACAATCTTGGGATGGATGAATTTAGATAAATTAAATAAATTAAGGGTATTTGGTATATTCGTAAAAATAATCACATTTGAGACAGATTAATTGCATAGAAATGTGTTTGGAATAATATATGAAAAAGTTTTATTGGTCTAGAACGTGGTTACCTACAGTACAAGGTGTTAAAAATGATATTGTTTTCTTATAATATTTGAAAGGGGCATTTGCCTCTAGAAACTTAAAGCAAAAGTTGCACAAGTAGTTGTCGAGGAAGGCTTACGTGAGAACAGATAAGCATGGTATATACTACTACACTTTTTTTATGCATTGCGTAAAGCAACTATCAAATGAAGAAGAAACAATGACAAAATGAAGCTACCAAGTTCAATTTCTCTTCTCATTCTTTCTTCCTATCCAACCCCACCTTCACACATTCTCTCAGATCTTTCAATATAACATAATAATAACTTCATACTAGTTACAGTGGTGGACCTGGGTTAGTACTAGGTAGGCTCCACAATTGCACACCACACTTTTCCAAATTTCTTATTAAATATATTAACAAATCTCACTGTTTACATTTTTTAAATTTATATATATTCATCTTCTTAATTATTAGATGGCAGACTCGTACTTATTTATTGTTTTTTAAATAAATTGCCATGAATTGGGTCCACTACTGCCTAATTATATATAATTATTAACTAAAAATTAGTGGCTTGGTCAAGTAAAGAGATGGACTAATGTGTATATAAAAAATTTAGATTCGATCTTTCCTTTATCATTACACACAACAAAACAAGTTATGATTACTAATTAATGTACTTCCGATTCTAGAAGTCTAAGGCAACTTGGCAGGTGAGATTCTGGAATGGATGAATGGAATAATATATTCATCCAAGTTATGATGGATGGAGTACAAATAATTTATTAATCTAATTAAGAATTAAGTTCAATCTGTTGTGTTCTATTTGAAAAAATCATCTAATTTATTTATAAGCAATTTGTATGGGTGGTCCCATCCATCCATGTTCTTAGAATAAGATAAAATCTGTTATTATGACAAAAATACTCCCTTGTTTATCGAGAATAAAACTTTCAAAAAGTAAATATTTTTATAACTTTTTTGAGTTTTACTGTTGCTCTTTTAAGATAATTTTTAAAAAGTCGTTATTCTCTTAAAAATTAATAAAACTATTTTAAATAAACATAAAATTCAAGATTCAAGATGCCATGTGAGAACTTAAATATAAAAATAAAAATTATGTTACAAATATTAATGATCAAATAAAATATTACTAAAAATAATATAAAATATAAATAATAATAATAATAATAATAATAAATAATAATAATGATTTCGTGTATAGTTAAATGATTTTTTTTAATTTGAGGATGATATTTTAAAACCGTTCTCTAACAAATAAGAAGGGTTTTTTTTTACAAAATAAGTATAAATCCTCACATATAAAAAGATTGTTATTATATTTTTAATATTATTATTATGAATATTGTTGAATTTTAATATTAAATGTTGTTATTTCATAATCAAATATAGAATGTTTCTGTTTCGCATTGAAGAATATTTTAAACATATATTGGTTTTTGTTTTTAGTGTTTTTAATATTTTTATTTCTAATCTTTTCAATTTATAATCTATGCGCAGTTCTACTTCTAGAAGTAATAACACTGTCAAGAAAACACCTTAAATAAGTTATTCTGAAATATTTACAAAATATTTATCTGGGATCAAAGTAACTTATAAATTACTCAAACTAATTGCAAATAAATTATTAATTTTACTATATAGAATACATTAAGTCTTTTGAATGTCTCCTACAAGACTCAACTTATTAATATATTTTACATTTTTTTGATAATTTTTCTTATGAGTTTTCTTTTATGTTTTATAGTAAATGAAATACATTATTTGAAAATCATGAAAACTTTATTTCGATTATTGACTTGCCTCCTAGTCAATAATAACATGTTAACGAAATCAAAGAATGTATAATTAATATTAAAATTGATTTTGAGAAAAAAAAAACAGATAATTTTGGATAAATTAATATGACTAAGAACTGAAACAATTTCATCCATCCAGATTATTTTAATTCTGAAACTGTAGAGGATTCATATCCTATACAGAACCTTCTTTCATTTCAATTTTTCAAGCTTCATCTTTTAAATCTCACTTTTTCTTCACGCGTTCCTTCCAGGATTATATTCTCTACAACTGCCACACCATGGGGTGTTAAAATAATATATTATTTAAGGGATCAGATTTAAAAGCATAAAGTTTGTAATGGACTAGATTTTCTCACTTCTGGTACTAAATGCAGAGGATCCAAATCTCTATAAAAACTTATGCAATAAACTTTGATGTCAGTTAAGCATTTTTTGACTAATGACTGCTGCACGCAGACGGAGAAGAAAGATAAATATAACTGAACAAATTATATATTTTTTATTTTTTATTTTTATCGCAGTTAAATCTTAATTTTAATTTTATTAAAAAACTTATAATTTTGATCCAATGTTTATTTGTCAATTTTAATTAGTTAAATTGATTTTTAACATATCAAATAAATATGTTAAATCTAGAATTGGATTGAATCGGAATAAAGTGTGTTAAAGTTGTACTGTTTAAAGTATAAATATTAAAATGAAAAAATAGAAGAGTTAAAATAGTGATTCTAGAATCAGAGAGAGAGTAATATTATTTTATATAAGTGAGTAATTGCTTGTTGAAAATTGACGGAAGTTAAAGACGAAGATGATGCATGATGAATCAGTAACTTGCTTTCTCGTACGTAACTTGCTTTCTCGTACGTGTTCTTGTTTTTCATTCTTTGTGATGTAACTAAAAACAGAAGATTCGATTTAGACCGAAGACCATTCCTCAACGCGTGTTTGGAAATTCACCCATTATGTATTTTTATACTATTTCTCTACGTTAATGTTAATCTTGAAAATAAGACATATAAATTACATATATAATATTTTTTAATTCATAAAATGGAACATTAACATAAGAGATTATATAATAAATCATGTTATTCAATCAATTAAAATAAGACATACAAATAACACATATTATATTTTCTCTTTGGCATTTGGCGTTCGATGTGGATTTTATTTTCATCAGATAACTAATAAAGTTGGTAATTTTTTTTTAAAAAAATTATATTCATATTTAAGAAATATGTTAATTTAATTTTAACTGTTATATCATCATCATTATTATTATTAAATCGTCTGTATTAACATGCTAATTTTATAGACCAAATATATTTGTAAATATTTTACTAAAATGATTATATATCAACATTATTAATTTAAGAATAATAAAAATATGATTAAACTAAACTAAGGAAAATGCAAGAAGTGAGGTTAGAGGAAGGGGTTTATCAACATTAGTATCATGTGGTGGTAGATTGAAAAAGTAATGCGGGAAGAGCCGTATTCTGTTTTTTATTTATCTCTTTTAAATATATTTACAAAAATATTACCAATTTTCATACAGTTTCAAATTCTCCATTATTTTTTCCAATACTTCTCAATAAAATCATTGTTGTACAGATATAACCTATAAGGAAGTGAACAAAACATCATTCTTCTCTTAAAGTTTCTCTCATTATTTGAACTTCTTCTTTTCTTCTTCTAGAAGTTTTACTATTTTTAAAATAAAAATACACCAAATTGAGTTAGCGGGAGGTTATAAATATCATTATTAATATATATCCCTTTAGTTTTGGCAAAAAAAAAAATTGGCCGAGGGAAACAAAAACGAAAACGTGTACGAGTAATTAAATAATACATTTCTTCGTTGAAAATTTGAGCTTCTTTTCCTTAAATTAATATTAATGAGTGTAAGATTTTCAATAGGGATTCTAGAAATGTCCAACCTCTTTCTCGGCACCGTTGTAAATATATACCCCGCACACTGGAAAGTAGAGTCCCAAACCGAACACTGCAATCAATTAGATTCAGAGCAATGGATGTTCTCAGCTTCACCTCAAACCTTAGCAGCACTCACATGCTTCCACTCTCAAAAAAACACCAAACACAACCTCCTCGTACCAAGTTTCGTGTTTCATGCAGAGCCACAAAACAGAAGGCATGTGTGGAGGAGAACTTGTACAAGGTGCTGAGTTTGAGTCCCATGAATGCAACCACAGATGACATAAAGAAAGCCTATAGATCGATGGCTCTGCAGTACCACCCTGACGTGTGCCATGATGGTTCGAAGAAAGAAGAGTTAACGAGGATGTTTGTGCAACTGAACGCAGCCTACACCACCTTGTCGAACCCAGAGCTTCGAGCAGATTATGATTATGAGTTGGGTTTGAGAAGCAAGAAAAGTGTGGGAGATGAGAGTTGGAGATGTAGGTGGCAGGAGCAGGTCGTTGAATTGAGGAGAAAGTCTCACACACGTATGGCACAGAGGGATGGATCGTGGGGCTGTAGAGTCAGAGCACAAAACATGAATTGAAATCAAACATCACAACCACTTCACAGACTATGAGATTTGTACTTGGATGAATATCTCTGTATTCTCAGTAATATGTAGTTCAGTTTTTCAATACTACAAATTACGCGAGATTAGCTAAACCACAGTGGTTGATACATATCCTGTAATAATATCTATAATAATTATATTTTTCTTGGTACTTCCATCTACTATTTTTCGTAAAGAAAAGGTTGGGTAAAGTTGGTACGAAGACGCATCAGGATGAAAATATATCTCATTATTTAAGAAACATTTTAAAATTTGCATATATATATATATATATATATATATATATATATATATATATATATATATATATATATATATATATATATAAAAAAAAATATA
>Ga0099824_1011397_pt1 | contig 10070 bp, 6 predicted proteins | sample SiratrowhiteBW_FD_76837 | JGI IMG/M metagenome (GOLD analysis project Ga0099824, IMG submission 76837) | Root nodule microbial communities of legume samples collected from California, USA - Siratro white BW | ecosystem: Host-associated > Plants > Roots > Nodule | place: USA: California... | reverse complement strand
TTTTTTGTGTTTGTTTATTATGAAAAATTTTTAAAAAATTAATTTTTTCTCATTTTTTTATTTATTTTATAGAGGTATTTGTTTTTTTTTTTTTTTTTTTCTTGTTTTGTTCTCTTATTACAAGTGCATGATGGAAAATTTTCTCCAAACATGGTCTTTTTCCCAGCAGCACATTTCTGTGTTCTAAAGTTTGTTCCCCGAGTACTTGAATGGAGCATTTGAAAAATTAAGAAGGGGAGGGGGATAAAGCGTCTCTTGGGTGTTATGTTTTTCAGTTTTTAAGATACTTGTTTTGGGAACAAATAATAAATTTCATAACTAGATAAAATTTGGAGGGAATTGATTGCTAAGTAGCGTAGTAGTACTTTAGAAAACGGTTTTTAGTCTTTTTATTTGGGTGAATTATTTAAATAAAACTGTTGGTGGGCTTAAGTTGTTATGTGACTTTCTGTTTCGTGTTATGTGGTGGGATGGTTAAAGTGTGCTTTTGAAAATTGATAGTACCTTATGTGTGATTTCGTGTGGAAAAGTTTAAACTTTGTTTATTAGTCTATTGCCATATATTATGCACATATCATTAAGATTATGCGTCTTATTTGTGTGATTAATTTGTTTGCGTTTGAAAATTGACAATACCTTTGGTGTTAACATGAAGAACTTTTCATACATGGCTTATCAGTCTGTTGTGATGTGCTTTTCATATCATCAGGTGGGTGCATGTACCTTGCGCACACACGTGTGAGAGATTTTTTGTCTTATTGTGTGGTGGATTTGTTTGCTTTGAAAATTGATTATCCTGGTGTATTAATTCATGTGGTAAAATTCAAACTTGGTTCTTACCAATCCATTATCACATCATGCCCATGTTGTCACGAGGGGAGAAAGAGGGAGTGAGCTGAATATGGTTCTTTGTATCTTTATGACATAATGAATGTGTTGCACATTTTATCCTTCTTTTAACTGTGATTAAATTTCTTGTAGGTCTAACTGTAGCTGTTTGGAATGCATGTGAACTTACTGTGTTGTTATGGATTGGTCTCAGGCAATGTTTACAGCCATGGGAGTTGGATTCTCACGTTCTCTTCCATCAGCTGCTGCCCTTAATTGGGTCTTAAAAGATGGCATCGGACGACTAAGCAGATGCATATACACTGCTAGTCTAGCATCTGCTTTTGATACAAATTTAAAGGTATTTTAACTTCCTTTTTTAATAAAACTAATTTCTTGGAGTTACCAGCACTCTATTCTTATATTTGATTATAAAGTCACCTGAACTTAAGTACAGTGAGTTGAAGTGATGATGGTGATTGAACATGCACCAATCATATATGAAGAAATCTGATGAATATTTCTCTTTTATCTTTTTGGTACCTGCTGTACAAAGAGGGTCAGGTTCACAACATCTGTTCTTTTCGTTGCAAGCATTGGACTTGAGTTACTTACTCCCACATTTCCTCGATGCTTCCTGCTTCTTGCAACTATTGCCAATATTTCTAAACAAATAAGCCTTGCTTGTTACTTAGCAACTCGGGTAAGGATCAGACCTACAGCATATAGTTCTCTATTAAATTTTTTCTTTTCTTACTCATGTTTGGAGTCATTCTTTGAATGATTTTATACTTTTAAAGGAATTCCTTGTATGTATATCTTCAATCTGGAGTGTTTTTTAGGCTAAGTAGTCCATATGGTAATTGTGATATATGAAAAAATCTGTATGGAAGAAAAATAAAGAAAGCTGTATTCTAGCTAGGCATTGAATTTATTAGACTCCCTAATATGAAATTATGTAACAATTTCTGGGGTTAGAAAAGATTAGAAAGAAATGTCAGTGAGCTTTTGTCCAGCTGGTATGTCATTGCCAACGTTTTTCAGCTAGTTCCCTTTTTTTTCATTTGGTGTGTTTTTTCCAGTTGGTGATCGTCATCACTGGCATTGCCTTGCTGTGCAATGACTATTTTTTGCTCTCCAACAGTCATTGTGTTCTCTGAGCATTTTCACTTTCCAGTAGCTGGTGTGTCCTTTGAGCATATTCGCTTCCCAGCAACCGCTCTGTTCCTTGAGCATTTAGCAATTGTTGTGCTTTTTGAGCATTTTTCGGTTTTTGGCAACTGCCATATATATCCATTCTTGCTCTTCAAGAATTGTCGTGTCCTCTGACCATTTTTAATAAGCTTGACTGACATGATACGTATGCTCTGAGTTGAGTGGGAGTATTCAAGATCTTATTATTAATTTATCAACTCCAACAACCAACTGACTGACATGATTCTCTTAAGGGGTGTTAATGACATTTGTAACAAGTTTGTCTTATATGATACATATGTTGCAGCCTTGAGGGGGAGTGTTAGAGATATGAATTTGATTACATTAATTAGGGACTTATAATATGATTTAATTGGGAAATATCTTACCAATTAGATATTGATTTTGTGCCTTGTTATTGTATCTCTTCTTTGTTATAAATAAGAATTCTCATGTCTGTACCCAACCGCATGCAAAATTCATTATATTCCTTCTCTGTTTCTCTCTTTTCAACATGGTATCGAGTGGTACCATCTTCCACAACCTACTAATCCTTTCAACACCAACTTATAACACATTTTTAATAATGGATAAAGCATTTTGACAGCATGAACTGATTATCTTGTCTTTTTATTTGATGGTTGCGGAGTTATCTTTTACCCAACCCATGTTCAAAAAAGTTCATAAATTGAGGACGTATCTTGTGAAAAATTCATGCTTTTGTCTTGTGTATAGTGATTAACAACTTCTTTTGACCCATACTTGATGTTTTAACATTTTTTAAACAGTCAGCTGTTCATCAAAGTTTTGCAGTAGGAGCCAACCTTGGTGAAATATCTGCTAAGGCACAGGTGAGCATGTGTATTTCTTTCTTTTTCTCCATAATATGTATCTCGAACGGGGGGCTATTTTCTGATTTTTTTGTATATTTCAGATCCAAACAGTGTGCTTTGACATCCTTGGTCTTATGCTTGCTGCACTTGTCAACATGTGTATAGAGAGCCATCGAAGGTTGATGTCCACCTCCATTAATATTATTTTTTGTATAAAAATATTAATTAAATGTTCTTATTGCTCACTTGGCGTATAAGACTATAAGTTGGTTAATCTGTGTAACTAGGATCTTACTGCAGTGCATTTTACCTTCAGAATTCAATGAACTTGTCTTTAAAAGGAGAAAACAAAAGCTTTACATGATGTTACATAGCCAATAGGCTTGTATTGGAGTATGATATATTCTTTGAGTTTTAATGCATAAATACATTAGCATATTTTATTAACCTGAAATTATTTTCTGGCTTGCAAGGCAACAAGCAGGTCTGCATTACCTTATCTATCCGTTTTTTGCTGCAATGGATCTATTTGGGATTTATCAAGGATTAAAGCATGTACATCTGCAAACCTTGACTAAGGTAGGTTTTCTGAGGGGCTTCCAAAGAAAATTGGTTTGGTTGCATATTCCGTGATACGAAAATACAGAGCTAAATAAAGATGAAATGAGTTACTCTTAACAGAAATATGCTCTAACAAAATAACAGAATGCCATATTAGCCTAATAGAATCTGATATGCAAATCTAACAGCAATCTTGTATATTCCTTATTTGTAATAAACAAGTTCTGCTCTCAAATTTGGTTTGACACTCCTTTTGCACTGAACTTGGGCTTCCACATTGCGGTCTTCTACGCTTTATTTCACAACATTATCACTTTGTGGTTTTTGGTTATTGCGTCAAGAGTATTTAGTTTATTGCCTTGTTGGACTGTTATTTAGGATAGGCTTGAAATTATTCTGAGCACTTGGATTGAGTGTGGATATGTGCCATCCCCTGCAGAGGTGAGCGATAAAGAAGGAGTTAATTTTCTGGGAGTTAAAGGTGATACGCCAGACTCTTCTATTCTGTTTAATACTGTCCGAGTTGTGTTCTTCAGTGGTGTGCTTACACTCAACTAATATAGTTTGTTGGTTTAGGTAAATGCTCGTGGCCAATTAGAATAGGGTGCTTAAATCCCAAGGACCAAATACCAAAGTGGTCTATGAAGACAATACAATGTATAACTAATGAGGATTATTACTTTGTATGCGTGGAGTTCTTCAAAGGATTAAAAAGAACTAGAAAGGTGAGCTATATTGAGGGTATCCTAATTTAACCTACACTTCCTCATAACATCCTATGAAGTAGTGTTTTCTAACTGTTCTTGTTTTGCTTGTTTCTTTGGGTGATAAACCTTCTAGCAGTCTCTCCTTCTTTCCATTCGTGAAGGAGCCGAAGCAGTACATATAATCATGGGTTTGTTGCAGGTAATATGACTATTCTTGTTAATGTTTTTTCAACTACTATGATTCATCATTGCTAGCTAATTGCTTGGATCTTCTCTTGTCATGAGGAAAACACAAACAATTACAGTTTGACCAGAATTGGGTCCCTTAAACTTGCTTTTTGTATCTTTTGCTTTCCTAACATGAAGAGAAATGCTAGCAATACATTTATTCAAAGGCAACCTCTAATATTGACTGAAATTTATTAGAAATCACAGAATTGTGATTCTCACTTATTTGATGAGTTTCACTGTGATTTTGTATTTTTTATTAAGTTTTAACTGTGTCTGTAAAAGTATCCAAATTCAATAAATTAATTTGGTTTATCAAGATGCAATGTTTAGGCTGAAGCCAGTTTTACTTATTTTAATGATCTTTTGATATGGCCTTAAAAAACAAAAAAACAAAAAAACAATGTTTAGGCTTGCTACATCAGAAGGGCCCTACTTGTGAACAGCAGTAGGTGGGAGATTATTATAGAGGAAAACAATGCATCAGACTCAACAATGCAGGATTGGTCTGTAATTGTTGAGAATGCCAAGAAATCTGCAGAGAGGGATGTGTCTAATTTGATTAACCAAATGGTGGAAATGGGTTGGATGGTGAAGACCATTCTATTGTCAACACAAGAGCAAATTCGATACAGTTTTGTGTGTGATTAAAGATAGTTTTCAAAATTTGGTTGGCTCCTTATTTCAATAGGAGTATTTGGGGATATGATACCATTCATTTTAAGATTAGACTAAAGAATAAGGTCAAATTGTGTTGTATACTGTATAATACACATTTTTTGTTGCATGGTATTATTAAGCTCATGCATTGAATGTATACATGTATGCTTGAATGGTATTATTACACTTTCACACTAGAAAGAAGGCAATGCTCCTTTTTTTTTCCCTTGTTTATGTAAAGTATATTATCTATGTACACGATGTAACTAGTGCAACATTAAGTTTTGTTTAGACAAGCTTTATAATATCGGTTATTAATAATCACATTCTAACATCCATGTATGAAATGTTGAATGTCACTATCATGAAATTCATAATAGACAAATAATATGAGATTAAGAAAGGAAGAAATATAAGAAAGAATATCAAATTGAGTGAATATGTGATGCATGCAGGAAAGAGAAAAATAAGAATTATAGATAAAGAAGAAAATAAAAATTAAAAGAAGGATAATCAAATTTAAAATTTGAAATTTAAATGAACAGATATTTACTTAATATTTTTTATTTAAATTAGTTTTTGGGAAATCTTTTAATTTTAAAAAAAATATATTTTACATGAACATAGAAATATATTTATTATTTAAATTTAGAAAGTTAAGATTGAAATATTGTTAATATTTGATATTTTGTTATGAATAAAATAATTCAGAAGCTTCTCTATAGAAGCTTCTCTATAGAAGCTTCTCTATAGAATATATTTTATATTTTCAAAATATATTTTTAAAACTCAATCTCAACAAATTCTAGGTTTATTTGTGAATTATCAAGTTGGTTTTTGAATAACAGGTCAATAGATTTTTAGGCTTTCTTTTACAAGTAATATAACCTGAATATATAGATAGGTAATAGTTTAGATTGGTTCCTCCGTAATTTAGGAGTATGTTTAGTTTACTTTTAATAAACTTATAATAACATTTCATTTCTTATTCCTTTCCAATCTTCTATTAAGATTAATAATTTGAGTAATCTTTAACTACTGTTCCTAACTATAAACATATATGATAGATGATAAGAAGGAATAACTTTCGATAGAGCATATAATAATAATTTTATTAGGTGCATAATTATTAGGTGGATAATTTTACAAAGTGAAGAGTATAAAAGTTTCACATTTTTAGAAAGACAAAATACATTTAAACTTTAGAATACTATATTTCTTTTTAGATGCTTGGATGATGAACATTTAGAAATTTGGCATAATATTTTGCCTATTGTTAATAGTTAGAATGTAATTTTTTTCTACTTAAAAGTATAACTGTCATAATTCGATTGTGACTTGTTCTGCTTCATTTATACATAATGGAACAACCTGCAACATAACCTTCAGAAATACAATCTCTTTATGTTTGATAACCTAATCACTAAACTTTTATAGTGATATTGCCTTTAAATATCTAGTGTCAAGTAAGGAAGGTTGCCCTTATGAATTTTGTATGTTGAAAACAAGGAACCAATGCACAAATATACGAGAAATAATATACAGGTAATATTATACAAGGAGAGATTGTTTCGAGTTCACAGTTAATTTCTATCATAGATATTTCAAATGTTGAAATTATAAGTTTTCTTATTTGTAAAATGACATTTTGAATGTCGAGTATATACTTTAAGCTTATTTGAGAAAATATAAATTTTTCCTTTATGTTTGTTTTTATGTAAAAAAAAATACATGTGATTATGACTCCAATATAAGAATTAATTATTGATTACAATAAAAAAATGTTAGTTCTTCTTGTTTAAGCTTAATAACTTTAGAAAATTTGATAGTGCGCTTTAGCTTAATATAACACACATTACAAGATTCATAGTCTTGTCAAGATAGTACAGAGTAACACATTCATATTTGTTATCATAAAAACTTTATCCTTTAAGAGATGGTCTAATGTTCTAAACAAGTATACATTGTCTAAGTCTTAATAATTTGTACTAAAAACAATATTTATATGAATTTCTAAAGTTTCAAATTTTAAATAGTTAATAAAAATTGATCCATTGTATTTCGTAACATATGTGGAAAAGAAAATAAAAGGAAAGCAAGGAGAAGCAACACCGAACCCCCCCTTCCCATGGCTCTCTCTCTCCCCCAACTCTTTCCCTTCTCCCTCAGATATTTCCTCCATAACTCACCTATTCTAAAAGCTTATCACAACCTGCAGTAGCTAAGAAGTTAGGGATCATTTCTATTCTACCAACATTTTTAAAACATGACAAGTTCCTATTTGTTCTAAAGATCCCTTATTTTTTTGCTTTTCCTTAAGTTTTTGTCATCAATCTTAGTAGAGATCGTTGAGAAAAGTGTTTATCACAACTTAATTAAAATTATACTATAAAAATTTGGTTTTGTTTGGATAAATTGTTTTAAATCCCTACATATTGGATTAATGTCTTTGTCTGGATTGGAGAAACTATTTTTGAGATCATCATCTTAGGTAAGGGAAGCTAGTTTAAATTTTTTAATAATAACTCAGGTTAGGAGCTCTGATTGTGAAATGACTTTAGTTATAAGTTTCAATTTCTATTATAGAGATGATTTATGATGAAATTGGTTAATTATGTATATAGTATAAACTTTGATATTGATAACTTGATACATAAGAGATGTTTTTGAATATTGTGAATTTGTGAACTGTTAGATATATATGGTTGTGCATGATTGAATTGATATGATGAATGAATTATATATTCATATGCAACTATATTGGTTGAAATGAAACTAGTGTACCGGGATTGAAGGAACCAAGGTACCATGGTTACATATGCATTTATTTGCTTCCTTATGGTTAAATTGATATGATGTGTAATGATTGGATTATATGTTCATATGTAATCATTTTGGTTGAAATGAAACCAATATACTGGGGGTTGAAAGGACACCAAGGTACCATGATTACATATGAATCTATATGTTTCAGTATTTAATTGATATGATGTGTGATAACTGAATTATATGTTCATATGTAACCATTTTGGTTGAAATAAAACCAAAAGTATTGGAGATTGAAAGGAAATCAAGGTACCATGGTTACATATGTATCTATATACTTCAATACGATTGAATTGATATGATATGTGATATGCCTGAATGGTGAGTACATACACAATTCATATGATTGAAATGAAATTCGAGTATTGGGGATTGAAAAGAAATCAAGGTACCGGTATTGCATATGAATCTATGTGCATTCAATATGACGACTGAAATGAAGTTAGTATGGGTGAAATGAAGTATGTATGATAGAAATTAACTAAAAATTATTGTGATTGAAAATAGACTGGAATAATATAATTTTATTATCCTTAATTCTCTCTTTTATTTCTATAAAAAAACCAATAAGATAATAAAATTTCAATATTATTTATTTCTCAATTTTTTTATATTTCTTTTTTTAAAATCAAACAATCCATCATCAACCTTATTTTTCTCTATTTTTTGGTCATCTTATAACATATTGTCTGCATTAAAAAAATTAGAAATTCGTATTTAGGGGTATATGTTATTAATAATAGTAATAATAATTTAGTAAATTTAATTAATTTTTTATGTATATAATTTCCTATAATTTTATTTATTTTATATAATATTATATTAAATTCAAATCACTACTCAAATAAAAAAAATCACTTACACAATAAAAAAATGATCTCTGATAAAATTATGTATTATTTATTTTTATAATTTAATAATATAATTTTATTTCAATAATCATAATAATAATAATAATAATTTTGGTTAAAAGAAAAACAACACATAAACGGTATTTGTACTTGTAATAATAATAATAATAAATAAATAAATAAATAAATAAATAAATAAATAAATAAATGTATATTTTTCTTTAAGATTGTTCTCCAACATTGAATAGGGGAAAGATTTGTTAGGAAGCACTTCCTCTACAACAATTCTATTTTTTTATAACATTTTTTTTTCTTATTTATCATATAAAAGTAATAATTATTTTATATTTAAGTTTATTAAAATTATTTTTATTTAATATTTATTAAACAAAAAATACATAAAAAATATTACAAAAAGATATTATAGTACTTAAAATTAAATAAGTATATGATACAAATAAATTAAGAAAATAATTGGTATTTCACTTTTGTTGACGGTTAGTTTATTTTATCAAATATAAATAAATTAGACACAAAGATTAATTTAAAATTATGAAAATAAATAATTAAATAAAAATGCATTGTTCTTAATAGTAAGATGCTTTAAGATTAAGAAATTCAATTATTAAATTAAAGAGAATAAACCTTTCAAAACAAATGTCGTAATGTCAAACGCATGACAATGAACCAATGTCACGGTACCGACGTAGACTTTTATTAGTTAAAATAATTTCTTTAACATATTTATAGATTTTTATTAGTTAAAATAGATTTAAAATCTTAAATTTCAAAATATAATATATCTCATGAGTTCCAATAAATTTAATCTGGAAATATAAAAAAGTAAAAAAAATTATCAAAATATATTCAAAATCATTAATTTTACTTATAAATAGGTAAAAAGGGTAGAATTCCTCTAAATCAATATTTCTCTTTAAGCCAAATTAATAAAAAAAATATAAAAGATTCTTCCATCAAATTTGTCTGAGAAAATCTAAACTGGAGAAGAAAATAAAATAAAAAACACGTGGACATCAAACTAGTGGTTTGCATTTCCAACACTAATCTTAAGCTAATTTGATTTAAAAGAATATAAAATTCTAATTTAAAATTTAATATATATATATATATATATATATATATTTTAATCCTAATACAGATCCATATATATATGAAGCATAAGTTTAATAATTTATATGATATATAAACTTTATATATTAATCTTAATATATAAATTTAATATATATATATATATATATATATATTATTATTATTCTTACAAACTTTATATATAATGCAAATTATCTTACATTAATCTTATAAAATTTTATATATCATATAAATTATTAAACTTATGCTTTAAATATATATATATATATATA
>Ga0099824_1011394_pt1 | contig 10070 bp, 3 predicted proteins | sample SiratrowhiteBW_FD_76837 | JGI IMG/M metagenome (GOLD analysis project Ga0099824, IMG submission 76837) | Root nodule microbial communities of legume samples collected from California, USA - Siratro white BW | ecosystem: Host-associated > Plants > Roots > Nodule | place: USA: California... | reverse complement strand
TTATAAGGCAGACATTTGGTTGGGGTGTGACCAATGCACGTAATAATTGGAAGAACCATATCATGGCCTCCTTGGTTTCTCCTTCAACAATTGCAAAAGCCAATGGAAATATGTTGCGATTCCGATCTTGACTAATTCCGGTTAACAAAGTTGCATGATATTTGCCAGTTAAAAAGGTTCCATCAACTTGGACAATGGGCTTGCAACTAAACCCATCAATACAAGGTTTAAAAGCCCAGAAGACACGCTCTAATACGTGACAGGAGTTGTCTTCTAGACCGTCAACAACAACCGGTCTAGTGACATACTGTACAATTGTTCCTGGAAGACTTTGTTATAAAGCTTGAAACCATCTGGGAAGATAATTATATGAGTCTTCCCAATCGCCGAACTCCATGGCAAGAGCCTTTTGCTTAGCTATCCAGGCTTTTTTGTACGTGACACTATAACCATACCGGTTTTTGATTTCTACAATCAAACTTTTCACTAGAATTGAGGGATTTGTCCTTACGGAATTCACCACGATTGATGCAATTTGGTGTGAATCGAGGTTGACGTGATCTTGTGACATTACAGTTGTCAAACAAGTGTGAGGTGATTCAATTTGTTTGATCTCCCATTGGTCTCTAATTTTTGAGTAAGATGCTCGCAGTCGCCATTGACAACCGTTGTTATAGTGAATGCATCTAACAACATATCTATCTGTTTTTTATTCGACAACCATGAATTTGTACCCTTGCTGAATGTGAAACTATTTGATTGCAAATACTGTTGCATCTTTGGAATTGAAACACATGTGCTCCTCGAGTTCATATTCTGTATTTGTTGTTGTTGTGGTATTTGACTGATATAGATGAATCATGTTTGCAGGCACATCATCTTCCATGTCCTCAGGATCTTCATCTTCTGAGCTGGAATCAATTATCATGTCTCGGATAATTGGTTCATCCTCAAACATTGTAGAACTCCCATCACCATGAAAATGATTCATTGTCCTTGAGAAAGTAATTGAGTAAGAATGGTTTGATATGGAATGGAGAAGAGGAAAGAAGAAAATATTTAACTGAACACAATATGGGTATCTCTATGCTATATGTATTACGAACCTCAGAAAGTTAGGAAACCAATTACACAGAAGTCGTACCACGTGGCAGAGACTTGTTTTGCCACATTTGCAAAGAATTCGTATGACGTGGCGGAGACTTCTTTTGCCACATTTGCAAAGAAGTCGTACCACGTGGCGGAGACTTCTGTGCAATTTCCACCAAATAAGTCATCGCAACGTGGCACGAATTCTTTGCAAATGTGGCCAAAGAAGTCGTCACACGTGGTACGACTTTAAGTAAGAAGTCGTGATCCTACCGTACGACTTTTTTGCTGAAATTCGTCACAATGTGGTATGACTTCTTCATACCTTCTCGCCACCATGCCATACGACTTACCCAAATCCATAATAAAAAAAAAATTGCACCTTTTTTGTAATTTAGGAAAAAAAATACACTACTATGGTTAATTAGCCAGATTCACACCATGAACTAAGAACTTACCTATGCAAATTCGCTTATATTGGGCATGGTACTTTCGACTAGAGTAGGTGTATCTGACACCACAACCACCTTTGGTCTTGACATTAGGTGCTGACTCTTTATATCTTTTTTGATGTAATGTAATGCAGCCTGTACTGCTCTTATAGACCTTCAAAAAATGATAGAGAAAACATCTTGATTACTTACGTTTTGGTTTTAAAAAATTGCAACAAGAAGTTAAGGGTACTGTTTAATATAGAAAAAGTGATACTGCATAGATGCACTTATAAATGAAAAATATTTTTGAAAAATGCACAATATTTATTAAGACATATTGGTGCAGACATAAGAATATGTGTGGTTAGCATAGGAACTACAGTGCAGAGTGAAACCAAAAACATATCATCTACACATCAAAACCATTTACCGTACTCTTTTTTATCTTTGCTAATCATCTCGCATAGCCAACTATGTTGCAATATTCGAGATCAATATTAATTGCTTCGTATTAGAGGAATATTTCTACAGCACCACAACGAAGGAGAGGTGAACCAGGTGTGTGCCCATCTGTCTATATCACCATGGAAGCAAAAGGGCTCACCATCCTCATTGCCAATAGGGAAAATGTCCCAGTTGTTGACATTGGTCCTGTTGAAGCCTAAACGACTCAATATCCCTTTCAAATTATCAGAATCCCATTCATTCCACCAAGGATTAGTTGGATCATTGCAGAAGTAAATCCTCTTCTAACAGGACAAACACCATAACTCAACAAGCTAGCTGGTATTATAAATTAATCCCATCTGTGTGGAAGGCCTATGGTTTTCGTTTCCTTCTCAAACCGCTAAGGTGCCAACACCAACGATGTCTCGTCTCGTTAAAGCTTTACATTGTGCTTCCAATACGACGTCGTCGTCTCATCTTCGCAATCTGCCCTCCTTCGCATTTTCCACTTCGTCTTCGTCTTCCTCCGCTGTCGCCGTTGACCACCGCCGGAAGTCCTCTTTGTCAAATCTAGGGCAAATCTCCCCTGATAGGGCACAAAATCTTCTCTTGTTTGTTTGCATTATTGCTAAGATTGTAATGAAGAACAAAAGCAAAAAATGTTTGATACCTTTGCTATGACTCTGAATCAGTTTGTCTCCCTTCGAATGCATTCTCCGCTTCTTCAACTCACTGCAGATTCATATTAATGGTGCAACTACTTGAATAACTCATCATATTTTGAAAACGGATTTGAGATTAGGAAAGATTTGGCTTTGGAGATTTAAGAACTGGAATGAGGGTTTACGGTTTGTTTGAGATGTTTAGATTTTGTCAACGAAAAGTGTGGGAAACGTTGGAGATAAAAATGAATTATTAGAAATTTTGATTTTAATTTTTAATTTTATTTTTGATTTTTATTTTCCCACCACTCTTTATCAGTAGGTAACTATTTTAGGATATGAGTTTCTTTTTTCATTAGTGAGTAATAACTTTACCTACGAACAGTGAGTTTAAGAAATTTACCATTTACCTACCACTGAAAAGTTGGTGGGTAATTATCCTTAGCTAATTGGACTTTTTTTAGTAGTGATATATTATAGTATGGTTAAGAAGAAAAATAAAATAAATAAATTATTTACTTGTAAGATTTATTACAGTATTTCCCTTTTGTGAAAAAAGTGGGAGGGATTTTTTTAAAAATATTTTAAGTAAATAATTTTATTAAAGAATAATAAAAAACTCATGTTAAAAAAATACTGCAGTAAAATTAATTGACCTAAATTTAATGTATAATCAATATTCAGTTATATTATTTATATATACACACATTTTTGCTCATATAAATTAATCTTTATTGTTTATATTTTTATATATTTAAACATTATAGATGCTTTGTTATATCTATGTTCTTATTTATATAATTTCTATTCGTTTTTGTCCATAAAAGTGAAAATTAGAAAGCAATTGAGTGGATAGAAAATGTGGATAGGAACCCTTAATGTATGCTCTCATAGGTAGATATATAGAATAGAAATTGAGGTAAAGGAAAAAAGTAAAATAAAATTAATTTTATATATTATTGACACATTTTAATATTATTTTAATTATTTTGTCGTTAATATAATATAAAAACTAAAAAGAAACACTTATAATCAGTTATAAAATATTTCATAATCAATCATTTATTTATCAGCATAATCAATCATGTATATGAAAATCACTTAAAAATGTCTATTATTTTAACAATATAATCCATTATATATTTAACATAATTAGCTCTATATATTTTCTACCCATTTCTTTACTCATATTTACAGAAAATATATCTTCTCTTTCACTTTTGTTTACACATTCATGCTTTCGAATCATCACTGATCGCACTTTTTTTCTGCAAATTCGTGCCACATCCTTCCACTCAGTGCTAAAGCAAGATACACAAATCCAGAAAAGGGTGATGTGTCCCCCAAACTGCTCATACTAACAGTTGCGAAGCATTACAGGTATATTTTTTTTTCGTTTTTTATTAAAAGGTTATAAATTTTTCTTTTTTTTTATGAGAATAGAAAAGTCATGGTAGTATGATTTTAAGTAAATATAAAATTAAAAGAACATGATTTTAATATAAAAAATAAACTAAAATAGTATCTATATAATATAATTTTAATGAAGAAAAATTATATTAAAATCATGTTATATTATACGACTTTAAATAAAAAAGTGGTATTTCCGTGACACAACTTACTTATTTTTGTAAATAAAAAATAAAAAATTTAGACCATAAATAAAACCTAGAAAAGTCACATGTTTAGTGTTTTTGCCTCTATTCATTGATATATTTGATCCATAGATTTAAGGCGCACTCAGAGACTTTTTTAAAAGAAAAAGTAAGTTTAAAATAGTGAACAGTCATTTAAGCTTCTTATCTTAAACAGTCACGTAAGTTATATAATTTTGCAAAATTTGTTGTAATAGTATTAATGGTAGTAGAAAACTTTCACTTACTTTGGCTTGATTAATCTAAGCTAGAATTGAATTGGTCAAATCATATGGCTGTAGAGTGGCTCATAGGGATTTGGTACTATGAACACACTTTCCTAAATTTGCAGTTTCTTCCTTGATGCTGTGTTTGGTTCACGGAGTATGGTTTTTGCGGAAACGGAGACAACTAATCTCCGTTTGCATCTATTAATTTAAGATTATATTAGATTTCAACTTAAAAGTGATTAACATTAAGTAAAGTTTAACAAATATATAAACCACTTTCTAAGACTTAAAGGCACGTCATGTAGGATTTCCAAAAAAAAAAGCTAGAAAATATAATTCATTTTATATACAACTTATTAGCATCACATAATCTATTTTTTAAAGTCTCCACCAAGAGGTATCATTTATACTCCAATATTCATAGTTGTCTTATCGTCTCCTTAGCATGAATTTTCGATTTTGGTAAACAACTAATTTTTATATAGTTATTATCATAAAAACATGAAAAAAATCCAATTAAAATATTAATAGAAAAAAATTACATAAATAAATAAGAGAGATATAAATCCACATATAAACTAAACAAATACATATTTAAAGAGGGGGAAATAAATTATTTTTTATAACGGATTATGTTATACTTACAATCAAATATAGGTGTATTTTTTCATTTCTTTACTCTTTTTTCTCTTTATTATTATAACAAATAATTAAATAAATATTAATAAATAATAATAATAATAAATGAAATATTTTTTACTCATTTATTTCCAATAAAAAGAACTCATTTTTTATATTTTTTATTTCTTATATTTATTTCTTCTTTACAAAAGGGATTTAAAAAAATATAATGAAAAAAGAACAATAAAAACTGAGGGAAAGGCCCTGTTCGGTAGGACCGAAGGGACCCACTTAAAAAGAAAGACAGCCCATGTGATATAGCAGCATTAGAAAAGACGGAAACGAGCTTACGTGTAGTGATGACTTCTCAATTGTAAAAAAACGTGAAATTGCAAACACAGACTCAAAAGCTGAAGATCGACACCGTGTTTGTCAAAAAGATTGTCTCAAAGCGATAAAGCCTCTGAAATGGCCAGCACTTCTCAATAATTATGATTCCTCACCTTTTTCTGGATCATTCATCTATATCTAATATTTGAAAAATCACACTCTCTTTAATTTCAGAAAGAATCATCTTTTTGTAGTAAACATTAACATGCTTTTCAGTTAAAGGTTTTTAAACAAACAGGGTGTTAATGCAAGGATAAAACATTATTTTTCTTGCCTTATATAGTTAACGAGTCAAAAGTATAAATAATTTTCTTTTCTATTTTATATTCAAGGTCATAATTTTAGAATATGAATCTCATAAATATGTTCAAATAACATAAAATTTAACATTTTAATTATTAAAATAAATAATATTAATTAAAATATAATTTATATTTTTATTGGAGAAATAAATTTAAATAGATTTTAAAAGTAATATAACATTAGAACTCACAGCAAATAAATTATGATATTACATAAATTCTTCAAATAGAAATAAGTTAAACTCCTTATTTTAGAACTATTCTATAATTTTTAACTTTATTAAAGTTGGTTATCGAAATTTAGTATCTTTAATTAGTTCTTCAGAATTTTTAAATTATCCATATAAAATTTAATAAAAAACCTAATTAACATCTTAATGCTCCTCTGGTCTGGTTTCTTAAATTCCTACCTCCTGAATTCAGTATTTTGTTTTTAACATTTTTTTATTATTCTAACCTTTATAGATTCACTCAATCAAGCTATTTTTTCACAAGCTGTCCAAGTGTCTAGAATATTCTTTTTGTACAATTAATTAAAAAACTGATTTTAAAATAAATATAAGTTCGAGAACCAATCAAAAGATGCGATTAAGATTACCAAATATTTGATGAAGAAATTTAATCTGACTATAATAATATCACCACCACATGTTTTTACCTTGATCATCTCTATTTAAGACAAACAAGCTCCATTGCCCTTCGCTATCAACCCAGCTCGTTCAGTTCTTCTTGAAACTTCCTTACTCTCTCATACATGGCTCGCTCTGTGCCTTTCGTCTCAATCATCTTTGTGTTGCTTCTGCTTCTGGTGGCCACTGGTATGCCTTTCTCCACACTCAATACTACCATTTTAGGGTTTTGCTTATTGTGATCTTAACTAGCCAGTTCTCACAACCACTTTTCTGTAATATTTACCTTCATCAAGTGTTTACTACTGACTGCCATCTTACACAAACTTTAAAAAGATCTTTTTGCATAAGGTGAAGACTTTCTTGTGATGAAAACTTTTGAACTATATATAGACATAGGGTAAGTTCATTTTAGTTTATGTTGAAAATTTGTTTGATGTCCTATCTTCACTTATTGTTTCTCTTTTTGATTGTGAAAAAAGATTACTGAATATATATATGAACTAGGGAATGTTAATATTAAGTTGTGTTTCATAATGAGTTGAGCAGAGATGGGGCCAACAATGGTGGCAGAGGCAAGAACTTGTGAGTCTCAGAGCCACCGTTTCAAGGGACCATGTGTGAGTAACACCAACTGTGCTTCTGTTTGCCGAACTGAACGTTTTACTGGAGGACACTGCCGTGGCTTCCGTCGTAGATGCTTCTGCACCAAACATTGTTAAAATTTTAAGAGTGTGATCTCAAGGAAATTAATCTCTATAGAAGATGATAGATCTGTCATCTTTCTATAAACTTAAGTACCTTGTTTTTGAGAATAAAGGTTACCTTCGATCTTTGTTTGCTTGTCTCTTATTCTACAGATGTTTTCATAAGACTTCTTATTCTACAGATGTTTTCATAAGGCGAGTGAGATTCAGTACTGTAATATGTTCGTGATGTAATAGTAGATTTTGTTTGTGTTCTAAATTTTGATAGCCAAAAAAAAAATTAAGGACTGATTTAGGAAAAAAAAATTAAATTTACGGATTCAGCCAACCCTACTATTATTATTATTAGTGATTTTTTATACTAAAAAACATATTTTACTAAAGATAAAAAGAAAATAAAAAAATAATAAACAATATAATGCTATTAAAGAAAGAAAAAGAAAAAGTGAAGTGTTCAAAATTATTGTCGTATTTCACGTCAAAACCGGGGATGGAAATATTAATTTCAGCTTTTAAAAGGAAAAATATAAGTTTTACCATTGAGACCCGGCACTTACCGACAGTCCATGATATCATTTTTTTCAATACTAAAAAACTGCCTTTTTTTTATGATTTCCTTAAATTAGAGAAACTTACTGAAAATTGGGTTAGACCATTTCTGCTACTTCAAAATTTACCTGCTTAGAAATTAGTTACTCCAAAAAAACTTAGTATTTAAAAATATTAAAAAATATTTCCGACACTTACAGACAGTTCACGATATAATCTTTTCAATAGTAAAAAATTGAATGTTTTTTTTTTTTTTTTTATGATTGATTGCCTAAAATTAGAGAAACTTATTAAAAATTGGGTTAGACAATGTCTGCTACTCAAAATTACCTGTTTAGAAATTAATTACTCCAAAAAGTTTAGTATTTAGAAATATGAAGTATATCAATTTGGTTTTTGCAGTTATTTTTATTATTTTTAAATTAACTGCATGTTAACTTTAAATATAATATATAATAAATATATTTATTAAGTCAGCATATATATAAATATCGAATCGATATAAATTAGATGCTAATACTGCTAGTTTAAAAGTTTCAGAATTATTATCGCTAAATTAATATATTTATTAAATATAAATTTTGAATATACCCATTTTAATAGGATCCATTTGAGGGATATAAAAATTACTTTAAAATTTTATAATGATATATTTATTAAATGGAATAGCTACATAGGTCATTATAAATCGTTTAAAGAATTTTTTTTATGATTTTTCAGAATATAGTGATCATACTCGTCTAGAGAGGTCAGGAAGGATGATTACTTCCTAAAATAATAGTAAATTATAAAACATTTATAAAGAACATAGAATTAACAGAATGATTATTGGGTAAAAAAACAAAAAATAATTTGAGGAAGAAAACAAGAAGAATAAACGTACTAAGATTCCTGACATAGATGCTTTGCCACGTTACAAACTAAACCACTAAATCCTCTACTTCTGATATCCTTAGTCCAAGATTACATCATCACATCATTTTCATGTTTTCCAACTCGCATAGGATGAGAGGGACAGATTTCGCATTTTTCATTTATTGGGTTTAGTGACAAGCCAAGATCAGAAATTTTTACCAGTACAGCACTGGCCGACAGAAATAAGTGGCACCATGCTATTTGTCGTATTTTCTAGAGGGAGCTACTTGGGAATAATTAATTTATTGAATTAACCATATAAAATTTTAAAAGATAAATATTGAAGACTATTGAAAAATAAATTATACATATTTAAAATTAGTTTCAGATAATTGTTATATGAATTTCAATTTTAAATTAATTAGCAAAGTAGTAAGTATGATTGCTAACTAGAATTATTAAAAAAAAGTTATTGTTACTGTTAGGGAATCAAACGCAATAGCATAGGTATTCCAGCATTTTTTTATTATGATATATTATTTTAGTGAGTTCAAATTTAATATTTGTATTTCTTTAAGTTTTTTATATTTAATGTGTAATATATAATATGAATAAAAATAATATTAAAGAAGCGATATATATTATTATGAATTGATGAGAACCAAGAGCTGTAGCTTAACCAACCTTAAGCACCTGCACAAATAAATAATTCAAAGGATGCTTTGCAAATTTCAAGTGGACCAATCACCAGGTCAAGGGCCCAAAAACTAAAAGAGGCATTGATTGGGCTAATTCAAGATATTTTGACTGCGCAAACAAAGTCTAAGATTGAATTGAAGCCTAATCACGTTCTTAATTTGATATGGGCTGATAAAGAAATTAAATGAAGGAGATTTGGGCCAAAAGCAAATCATTTGAAGAGAAGGGCCCATAGAAAATGCATCTCTAGATTTAGTTTAAGTTTAAATGGGCTATTTTGGGCTTAGGTTAAAATCTGAAGAGTCACCCATTATTTTGTGGGTATATTTTAAATTTTTTATTTTGATGTATTTTGATTAATTTTCCATAAAACTTAGAGTAGTCATGCTTAGTAAATTGTGTTTTTCGTTTTCCCATTTGATGTAATAATTAGTCATCTAAAAGTGTGCCAAAAAGTTGCTGCTGCATTAAATTTGGAGGCTTCTAGGCTGTTAAAGAGTTAGGTTAGCTTTTTACAAGCTCAAAGGTTTACTTAAGTAAAGAAACCCATGTAAACAACAACTTTGATTTTGAAATACGAATTTGAATTTGAAAATTTCAGAGGTGAGAGTTTCTCTCTTGAGTTCTTCATTTGGACTTGCAACTTATCAAGGGTCGATCATCCTTGTGGCGTTTACCATACTTTAAGGTCTTTGGTGCGTTTTCTTTTCCGCAAGACAAGGGTTCTGAGTAGATCATCCTAAATCTGAATACTTAGGGATCTTGGGGCATTCAACTACTCTTTGTTGTGGGTTCTGGGGTTTATTCCTAACCGGGTTCACA
>Ga0099824_1011392_pt1 | contig 10073 bp, 6 predicted proteins | sample SiratrowhiteBW_FD_76837 | JGI IMG/M metagenome (GOLD analysis project Ga0099824, IMG submission 76837) | Root nodule microbial communities of legume samples collected from California, USA - Siratro white BW | ecosystem: Host-associated > Plants > Roots > Nodule | place: USA: California... | reverse complement strand
TTTTCTTTTTTTTTTTTTTTTTTTTTTTTTTTTTTTTTTTTTTTTTTTTTTTTTTGATTTATAATTATTTGTTTTTGTGATTTTTTTTTTTTTTTTTTTTTTTTCAGATTTGATTTTGTTCTGAAATTTGATTGAGGAAGATGAGTGTGGTGGGGTTTGATTTCGGTAACGAGAGCTGCATTGTGGCAGTGGCGAGGCAGAGAGGGATTGACGTTGTGCTTAACGACGAGTCGAAACGCGAAACGCCTGCCATTGTGTGCTTTGGAGAGAAGCAGCGTTTCATTGGCACTGCTGGTGCTGCCTCCAACATGATGAACCCTAAGAATTCAATATCACAGATTAAGAGACTCATTGGTAGAAAATTCTCTGATCCCGAATTGCAAAGGGATCTTAAGTCATTGCCGTTTCTTGTTACCGAGGGAAATGACGGGTACCCTTTGATTCACGCGCAATACTTGGGTGAGGCTAAGAAATTTACACCTACACAGGTGTTTGCTATGATGTTGTCGAATCTTAAGGGAATTGCAGAGAAGAATCTCACTACGGCGGTTGTTGATTGTTGCATTGGAATTCCGGCTTATTTTACTGATTTGGAGAGGAGGGCGGTGTTGGATGCGGCCACCATTGCTGGTCTGCACCCGCTGCAATTGATTCATGAGATGACTGCCACTGCCTTGGCTTATGGGATTTACAAAACGGACCTTCCAGAGAACGATCAACTGAATGTGGCTTTTGTTGATGTTGGGCATGCTAGCATGCAGGTGTGCATTGCTGGGTTCAAGAAGGGGGAGTTGAAAGTGTTGGCTCATTCGTATGATAGGTCTTTAGGTGGTAAGGATTTTGACGAGGTTTTGTTCCATCACTTTGCTAGTAAGTTCAAGGAGGAGTATAAGATTGATGTTTTCCAGAATGCCAGGGCTTGCATAAGGTTGAGGGCTGCCTGTGAGAAGATGAAGAAGATGCTCAGTGCAAACAGTGAGGCGCCTCTCAACATTGAGTGTTTGATGGACGAGAAGGATGTTCGGGGCTTCATGAAGCGGGATGAGTTTGAGCAACTGAGTCTTCCAATTTTGGAACGTGTGAGGGGACCTTTGGAGAAGGCACTTGCTGAAGCGGGTCTTAGCATTGAGAATGTACATATGGTTGAGGTGGTTGGTTCTGGTTCTCGTTTACCTGCCATAAAAAAAATATTGACAGAGTTTTTCAATAAAGAGCCTAGGCGAACAATGAATGCCAGTGAGTGTGTTGCTAAGGGTTGTGCGTTGCAATGTGCAATTCTTAGTCCCACGTTTAAAGTACGAGAATTTCAGGTAAAGTTTCTTGTGTTGGATTATTTTCTATTTCCTTTCAGTTCAGAAGGACCCTGTGTGCCAATGTTGGTTTTTTAAGCTTGTTTGTTGTCTTTAGTAGTTGTTGTAAAATTGTACAAATCTTTGGGAATAAAAAGTTATGATTTGTTGTCTTTAGGTGCATATCTATGATGTCTACCTATGTTTAGGCCTTTAGAAATTCACTAATCGGTTTCTATTTTGATTTTTACATTGATTTGGCAATTGTCCGTCCTGTAAATTGTTGATATATTAAGCTTTGCATGTGGTATGATGTTGCTATTTTTTTTTTTTTTTTTTTTTTTTTTTTTTTTTAATTTTTTTTTCTTTTTTTTTTTTTTTTTTTTATTTTTTTTTTTTTTTTTTTTTTTTTTTTTTTTTTTTTTTTTTTTTCCTTTTCATATCGTGAAGGTCAATGAAAGCCTTCCTTTCTCGATTTCCCTTGCATGGAAAGGTACTGGTACCGATGCACAGGACAATGCACCAGAAAATCAGCAGAGTTCCCTTGTTTTCCCGAAGGGTAATCCAATACCAAGTATCAAAGCTCTAACATTCTACAGGTCAGGAACATTTTCTATTGATGTACATTATGGCGATGTAAGTGAGCTGCAAACACCTGCCAAGATTAGCACATATACTGTAAGCCTTCCAACTTTCTTCTTTATATGTTACATTTCTTTTGGCAGTGTTGTGACTCTTTGAGTGTAAGCAGATTGGTCCATTCCAAACTGCAAATAGCGAAAGGACAAAAGTGAAAGTGAAAGTTCGTTTGAATATTCATGGAATTGTATCTCTCGTGTCTGCAATGGTAAGTTTTTTTGGCTTTAGGGTCCTTCTCCCCTCACCTGCAATAACCTCCCTTGTGAACTTATGGTAGTAAACTAAGAGTATTTGTTCTTGTGATCTAACAACTTTTAGTTGTTTTGTTTAGCTCCTGGAAGAAAAAGAAGTTGAGGTTCCGATTACCACAGAAGCAGCAGGGGAAAATACTAAGCCGAACAATAACGAAGCCCCAATTGAGGTTGCTACACCTCCAGCCTCCAATGATACTAGTGCAAATGAGCAAGATGCAAAGGTTAGTACTGCTTCGGGGACTGAAAATGGTGTTCCTGAGAATGGAGATAAGCCTTTGCAAACAAATACTGATACCTAGGCGAGCAATGTTGAAAAAAATATTCATGCATATGCTCGCCATTTTCTTTTCATTTGTTTATGTCATTGTCGATTTTTTAGCAATATTTGTATTATTTTATTTCGATTCTGTTATATTTTTGTGTTTTTTTATCTTATTTTTTGGTGTTATGGTAAGTAATGTGATAGTGCTATAGTTTAAGTTGTTTAAACCATTTGGAAATCAAATTTTTCAGAAAAAAAAAAATCACAAATATGAGACTTGTCGAGTTTTAATGTGGAATTTCGCGTGTTTGGATCATACTTTAGTTTATTTAACTTGCTTGATTTCTCACTTCAGATTAAATGTAAATCTTATTGTTGACTTGAGAAACCATTTTCTATTTTTTTCTTGTTTTTACTTTTAATTAAAAAATAACACTTTTTTTTTTTGTTCTTTATGTTTATAAAGATTTGTATAAGAGATAGGAAAGCCATTTTTTTTACTATACAAAAATGTGAAAACTGAAAACAAAGTGAGGACATATTGCAATTTACGTAATTATTTTTAAAATCAAGAAATCAAAATAATTTTTTCCCTTAATATAGAGACCTCGTGTTTCCATGGATGCATTATCAGTCATGTACAATAATGCATACGTATTATGTTGTACACTTGTTGGTTTTGTGTATCTCAACTAGAGTTGTTCAATATGGTTGGTCATATTTTGGACTTTGGCTGACTGAACTTTTTAATTTTGTGGATTCAGGCTCCAAAGAAAAAGGTTAAAAAAACAAGCATTTCTGTATCAGAGTTAGTTTATGGAGCAATGGTCTCTTTGGATGTCCAAAAAGCAATAGAGAAGGAGTTTGAAATGGCTTTGCAAGATCGTGTGATGGAGGAAACGAAGGACAAAAAAAATGCAGTTGAGGCTTATGTTTATGACATGAGAAACAAGGTGTGTGTTCCTTCTTTCTTCTCTTACTCATGGTATGATATAAACTAAAATTGCCTATCATCAAGTCGTTTTTTTCCATCATCATTTCAGCTTAATGACAAATACCAAGAGTTTGTCATTGCTTCAGAGAGAGAAGATTTTACTGCCAAACTCCAGGAAGTGGAAGATTGGCTTTATGATGAGGGTGAAGATGAAACTAAAGGTGTATATATTGCTAAGCTTGAAGAACTAAAAAAGGTATAAAGCTGTGTGAATCCTTCCTCCCATCCCTCGACCAAACTGAAAAGTTGAACAAAGAAAAGGAATTACGGGGCCCTGTTATTGTTACCCTACGTTATTTATGCACAAACATAATGTTTGTTTTTAACATAAGCAATCTTAATGAATGTTTACTTGTGTGATTGCAGCAAGGTGATCCAATTGAAGGACGTTACAAAGAATACATGGAGAGGGGTAGTATAATTGAGCAATTAATGTATTGTATAAATAGTTATAGAGAAGCTGCAAAGTCGAAGGATCTCAAATTTGATCACATTGACATTAATGACAAACAGAAGGTAATGACTTCTCAAATTTTCTTTCTCTTGTTTCTTTGAATGCTTGTGAATAAATTTGAAATTGCTTTCTTTTTAATGTTTGTAGGTCATAAATGAATGTGTCGAAGCTGAGAAATGGTTTAGGGAGAAGCAACAACAACAAAGCTCACTTCCAAAACATGTCAACCCTGTACTCTTGTCAGCTGAAATAAGAAAGAAAGCTGAGATTGTTGATAGGTACATTTTTAAAATCTCATGTAGTCTTTGAGTTATTTAGAAATCATTTGGCTTTAGTATTTTTTAAGTCTCTCTGTCACTTAATTTGATTTTAGTAATTTTTTCACCTTTTTTTTTTTATTGGTTTTGATTCTCTTAAACTTTAGTTGTTTTTTTAAATTAGTTATTATAACAATTTTCTGCTAACGGGTATTGCATCCAGTTATATTAATTTAGTAATTATTTTTATAGTGATTGAAAACACTTTATCTTATACATTGTTGCTAATCCATTATCTTGCCATTGCTTAATGTACTTAAAAACTAGTCCATTAGTTGTCACTTTTGAACTTTTACAGTTATCGATATTCCTTTTTTCTATGTTAATTGTTCATTTTTCTTTCTACTGAAAAATTATTTATTCTTTAAATAGGTTCTGCAAGCCAATTATGACAAAACCAAGACCAACAACACCAACTACTTCAACTGGATCAGGAGCACCATCTCCGCAGGGTGATGAGCAGCAACACCCTGGAGGGGATGCTAATGCCAACAGCAACGAAAATAGTGGGGATAGAAGTAGCCATGCTGCATCAGAGTCTACTGAACCAATGGAGACCGATATGTCTGAGAACGCAGGCACTGCATAATTTTTTGTTGGTGATTTTCACTCAAGTTGATTTTTGTCTACCTCCTATCTTTTATTTAATGCAGATCATATAATGTAATCAAGTTATCTTGTTTTGTAGCTAAGGACGATGATAAGAACAATATGATCGTAGTGTTGACTAAAGTTAATGATGATGATAGTAAAATCTAAATCAACAAGATATTATGAATGTAATGGAAGAAAAAAAAACACACATAAAAAGTTTAAACTGTTAACAAAATTGTTAATTTTTTCAATTAATAAGTATTATTGCATTTTATCTTTTAAAATATGTTATTATTGTATTTAACTAAATTCTATTATTTAGCTTTATTATCATTTCAAGTGATGCACATCAAACCTTGTTTTAAGAATTAATTTTAAGTGATCATTGCAACTTATTCCATTTGATTACTTTTATGAATACTATATTTCATCAATGTTTTTTCGTTCTATAGTTTCAATTAAATATAATTGTTTTTGTAAAAAAATATATTCCCAAAAATATTAATATGTAAAAATGTTATTTTGAAAAAAAATATATATAAGCTAGATATGGTAGATAAGGTTTCTTAAATTTCAAATAGCTGAAAACAATTTTTTTTCTCTTAATAAACATTCCAGGTAATTCTAAAATAACTTATTGTATCTTTGGAGGCCATAGATAAATTTCCTCATACTTTTTCTTTTTGTAATTACAAGCATACTATGATAATAATTTCATTATAACTCTTATTAAGAGTGACCACAAAATAGGTATTAGAATGTGAGGTTTATTGTGTTTAAGAAAGAATTATTGTGATTCGTGTAAACAACAATCTAATTCTCGTTATGTAATTATTGGATATCCACACATGCATCCCACTGGATGCAGTTTAGTTGCATAAGTCAATAAATTAGTAAAAAATTAAAAATTGTTAGAATTTTCATTTTTGAGTGTAAGAATGTAGTTGTTTTTTCTTATATACATGAATATAGTAACATATGCATATTTATTGGTTTATTCAAAATCTCTAAAGAGAATTATATACATTAATATATTTATATTGTTAAATATATTTAAAAATTAACTGTTATTTATCTATTCATTTATTATTTGTTAAATGTTTATTTATGTTTAGTATAGACCATATTTTATATTTACAAACGATATCTTATATAATAGGAAATTAAATAAAGTAAAAAAAAACATCTTATATAATAGGAAATTAAATAAAGTAAAAAAAAAAACATCTTATATAATAGGAAATTAAATAAAGTAAAAAAAAACACAAAAATGTCAACCACAGTGGGAGTCGAACCCACGACCTTTTGATCCGAAGTCAAACGCGCTAATCCACTGCGCTATGCGGCCAACTTTACAAGATTCAATTCACAGTTTTCTTTAGTATAAAACCTTTTGTCGTTGCTCATGCAAATAAATCTATCAAATATTTCATAAATTGCACTCAAAATACACTAAATTATAAAACTATCAGGATAAATATGGTTTCACACCACTGTTTACATAATACAACCACTTTTTATAATAAAATATTATATTCTAATAAAATAATATTATTTTTAGTTATTAAAATGAATGTAATTTACGGTTACCGTGTCAACATATTATTGTTCAAAACTATTATGTCCCTTGCATATAATAAAACATAAAATAAAAAATAAATACTGATGAGGAAATGAATATATAACTAGATGAAAATAAGAAGAAAATGATTGTTTCATATTTTTACAAAAAATACATATTTACAGAAATACGAGGGTATCAAATATTTTTTTTATTTATAGGAATTTTTTATTTGTGAGTTATATTTTCTTCAAACGTTCTTAATCCAAACTTATAGTACAAGAATGTACATTTCAAATTAAGATATTTCCTTATTTTGTGACAGTAAATGTTAACAATGAACTTTTTAACATATTTGTTTGAACATGATTTTAATCATTGGTTTGAAAAATGCAAATTTGATCGAATCTCATCTCTTATTTAACAACTTTCTTTCATAATTTTATATTTTTAAATAAATTTTAATAATAAGAGAATCTGTAATAAAATAAATGTGTTAGAAAATACAGTAATAAGTTTCAATTTAATATGCCTTGCTAGTTTCACATAATTTTTGTTATTTAATGAATTTCAATCAAAGATAAAAGTGAATTAAAAGGGTTGCTAGTTTCACATAATTTTTGTTATTTAATGAATTTCAATCAAAGATGAAAGTGAATTAAAAGAATTGTGGTAAACAATTGTAACTGTATTGGTTTATGCATCAAACAATGTGAAATATACCAAAACGACAAAAGCAAAAACGACACTTCTTAGTTTCACTTCAATGCTTAGTGAATTTGTGTGCAATTCTTCTTTCAAAAATTTCATCTTTCATCTTTGGCCATCCCCGTTGGAGAACACTCCAATTTTCTCTCCAACAACAATTCGTTCTTACCCTTCTCAATTTTTCGCCTCTACTTCCAATCTGTAATTTTCCCTCACTCTCTCTCTATTCCTCTCACTGTTACTACAAAGTTGGAATCTCCTCTCCCTCTTCAATTTCTCGTAAGATAAATCGCTCACGAACTTATATTGATTTGTGTTTCTCACGCTGATCTTATTTTTCAGTGGATTTTCCCCGTGAAAAGTCACCGCTTCCAGAATCCAGATCTGAGTGTACACGAACCACCATTTGCATTTGGGTAACCTTGATTTGGGTTTTGAAGTACTTTAAGGAAACTGGGGTCTCGAAAATTTGTACCTTTTGTCGAATGACGAGTGGTGTGGCTCCAATTGCGGAGATTTGGATTACTGGGTTGCTGCTATAGTGGAGGAAGTTTGAGAATTGGTTTCGATTTGTTTGAGGAGGTTTTCGGGGAGTACTAGGTTTTTGTGAGGGATTTTGTCGGGTCGGCGTCATGTTCTATGGTGCGGTGGTATGGGACCCTTGGCTTATTGTTGCTCAAATTGTGTGTCTTCAATGTTTGTACTATATCACCCTGGGATTGCTCTTGTCGACACTTGTTGGCACGCGTGTGTCTCGGATGAGTCTCGTTTATTTCTTTGACTATGTTGCGATTACCACCTCTACCGTTACTGGTTGGTGTGTTATTGCTTCATTTCTGCTCAGCTCAGTTGCAGGGTAATTGTTTTTTACACCTCAAATGAAATGTTTGAATTTGCTATTAGTTGGCCTGTAATTGATTACTGAATGTGAGTTGTGATTCTACTTCCCCAGTAGTGTATCGTAATTTTTAATTTACTGGTTACAATTCATTATTTGTTTATTCAATTGATTGCTTCCTGAAGTCTCTGAACGAACCTTTAGCATTTTGTAACCATGTTTTTAGCATATTTTCCTCTTTCTTTCATCATTTTCCGGTTTTGGTTTGGTTAGCAGATTTATGCCTCTGAGCTTGTAAATGAATGTTCATTCTTAAAGCCGTTTGAGTGTTTGTTCTCCTTGTGTTGGACTGATTGTGCTGTATTCTAGTGTATGAAAAGAAACAAAAATTACTCTTGGGACCTTTGAGATAGATGTGTCGTGTCTTTAATTTGGAATTTTAAGTTATGTTTCTTTCAATGAGTTTGGAATGTTAAGAAAACGAGATTTGATTTGTAAATTAGACCCTGTTTGGAATGTTACAAAATAAGAAATAGTTTGTTTTTTTATAAATCTAGTGCAGTTAATTGTTTTGTATTGAGAAATTCTGTCCAATGTTGTGTTGTTCTGTGATTATTTTTAGTGGGAGGATTGAACCAAAGGAGGCATTCTTAGCTGTTGGGTTACGGCTTCTATGTACTATTTGCTCAGATTATGTTGTAACCATTGTACTTATGCCAGTATTTTTTGTATGCAGGGCGGTATATATGTTTTATTTGATTGAAAGATCGCGAAAGTGCTTGGATTTTTCAGCCACACTCTACATTGTCCATCTCTTTATATGCATTGTGTATGGGGGTTGGCCCTCCTCTATAACATGGTGGATTGTGAATGGTTCTGGAATTGCAGTGATGGCCTTACTTGGTGAACGTCTGTGCATGAAGCGGGAACTCCAGGAGATATCATTAACACGATTTCGATCAAGTAAGAGTTTCCTCCTTCGTGAATACTCAACTGGCTAACTGGAAATGTGCTGTTTAAAGTTTTGTTTCTTGTGTTATATTTTGTATGTTATGCCATATCTTTCTTTGTTTTGTGTTTACTTATTTCAGAAATTGAATATATGGCTGTCAAACTCAATATTTTGTATGTTGTGCGATATCTTTCTTTTGTTTTGTGTTTACTTATTTCAGAAATTGATTATATGGCTGTCAAACTCTATTTGCGTTAGGCAAGCATTTAAATTCTATCTATCTGTATGTTGTGAAGGTTGTGCTTATTTTCTTTCTTGCCTTTTCCCCTTTGGAACATTATTTTCAGAAGGCAAAACCTTAATCTGTGATTAAGTTTTATATTTTCATTTATGTCTGCATATCATGTTGCATCAAGTTTTAATGCTGAGATACCAAGTTGAATTAGAGTATCTATACTCCAAATAGATTTAAGGCTGAGATAAAAAGTTGTGAAAATCTGGTATTTAGAATTTTAAATTGATGAAAGACCCTTGATGAATAATATGGTATAATGGTACATATTACCAAACGACAATTAAATAAAACTCTATAGTTTCTGAATCACCCACCTTATGACACATGTCAAATTCTAGAATATTTCTATTCTATTAAGATACTGCCAATTTATACTTTGTTGCTACATTCCCTTTTCATCCTGTTCTGTACTGGGCAATGTGACAGCCTCTTGGCTCCTGATCCACTGGTGTAAGAATTCCCTGTAGCTATAGATAGTACTTTTAGTAATGCAAGAAGGGGGAGAAGAATTAATTCAGTTTATTTCAGTTTGACTCCTTAATCGCTTTGGGAGCTTCCCCTTGCTCTAAAAGGGTCGTTACAGAACTATTTTTGAAATTATTGAAAGATCCTTCCTCCAAACCTCCCTCTGAAATTCACCATGGAACCACCACCAGACCCTGCTGACTACCATGTCACCTCCTCAAGCATCAAACTACCAAATTGAAAGCCAGCCATCTAGTTGTCGATGTTGTTCTCTACCGAGCTCAGCAGCAAACAGCGAAGGCAGAGAGAAGCAAGTAACTCCAAACTGATGGCAGTCCAAAATCCAGCAAGAACAAACCGAAAAAAAAAAAAAAAAAAAACTTTAAATAAAAAAAAAAACAAAAAAAAAAAAAAAAAAAAATATTATATAAAAAACAAAAAAAAAAACAAA
>Ga0099824_1011387_pt1 | contig 10077 bp, 9 predicted proteins | sample SiratrowhiteBW_FD_76837 | JGI IMG/M metagenome (GOLD analysis project Ga0099824, IMG submission 76837) | Root nodule microbial communities of legume samples collected from California, USA - Siratro white BW | ecosystem: Host-associated > Plants > Roots > Nodule | place: USA: California... | reverse complement strand
TATATATATATATATATATATATACATTGTTTATTACTTCATCAAAAGAATGTTTGATATATAACATAAGATAATGTTATCAGCTATAATGTGGAATCCTCGGCAAATAAATATTTATAAACTGAAACACTTTATTAATAAAATATTTTTGAACTAAAAAAATGATACATATTTTAGAAAATAAAATCATATTTATTGTGCTACAATTAAAAATATAGTTTCTATTTAATTATAAATTAATATGTAATATAAAATTTTTAAAATATTTTTTCTTAAAATACATTTTATAATAATCATTTCAAAAGTATTCTTAAACTGATTTTTAATTATTTACAATACATGCATTATTAACTGAAAAATACTTATTATTATTTTATTTTTGGGTCTTTAATTTATTGAATTTACTCATTCACATTTTAATCTCCTTAAACTTAATGTTTCTTATTTACAACAAATGGAAGAAGATTGAAAAGAGAAGGAAGAATTAACCATAGAATTAAAGATAAAAAGAGGAAATGATCATCACATTACAAAATCATATTATAGATACTTACACGAAAAAAAAAAATATTTTGGATATTTGTAAAATTTTTAATAGAGCTCAATTAAAAATCAAAGTATCATAGGATGATTTTGAAAATGTTAGCAAATTATATTAATTAGAAACTAAATACATATTTAGAAAATTTCAAACAGTTTAAAGTTAAGTAATTTAACATTTTTTTATTACACTGAACACGATAAAGAGAAATAAAGAGTATTTGTTCTTCCTCCTCACTTCCGGAAAATCCATAAACCCCAACCTCAACTTTTATTTTCTTTTCTTATGAATTCATCTTAATACTTTCATCTTTGCTTCATATTTGCAGCGCATTCTGGTTACTTCTTTAGGTTTGTTTTTTTCTTATTCCTGTTTTCGTTTGTTTTTCATTTTTCTCATTTTCAATTCGTGGATTTTCCCCAAGACCTATTACAGTGGACTAACTATTATTTACGTACCTATTTCCCCCTTTTCTGAAGTTTTTTCTGTCTGTTTAATTTCCCTCTATAAGCTCTTGTTTATTTGTTGTACACAATGATTCACTTTATTTCATTTTGCAATATGTTTGATTTTGCCCACAAACTGTTCGATATTTGGTCTGAATCTGGAAAAGCATTTTTCCCTCAAAATGCGATTAGTAGTCCAGTAATCCCGTTTTTTTGGGTTTGCCTACAAATACTTTTCGTCCGGTGTAACCTCAAATTGATGCGTACGCGTACATCGATTTGGGTGCTTATAGGCATATACATTGTTCGTGTGAGCTAGGAAATTCAATATATCAAAGTAGACTTTTTTTCATCCACCATCATTAATTTTGTCTATTACGAAGGTTCCATTTCACTGTCAACTAGCCAATTGCACATTTTGGCGGGTGTCTCACGATGAATATTTTGAATTCTCTGAATATATCTCGTGTTTCCTCCTTTTCTTTTACCCCTAATCTATGTTTTCTACTAGACTTGCTTCATTATGTGGATATAGTGTAACTCTGCAAGGATGCATTGTATCAGTTGCTTCATTCTCTGTGTGTTTACTAAATATAATATTGAACTTGTAATGAAGTGGAAAACTTAGTTGATCAACATTTTCACTTCGTTTTAGGGTTGCCTGTGTCCTCCTTTTACTAATTTTCATTCTTTTAGTGAGTTGGCCTTAATCTGTATGGCCACTTCGAGCTTTAGCCTTGGCTTAAGTGTAGAGCTGAAAGGGATTGCTGGCATAGCTCTGTATGACACTAAACCCAAACCCAACCCAATCCCTACATGTGCGGGTGTAAAAGAATAGGGCTAGCCAAGTCCGCCAATTGATTTTTTTGAATTCAGACTTGCACTTTCTTCCCAATGTTTACCTAAATGATGGAATTTTTCAGTTTTTACTTGATCCATACTCAATGATACATTGCCTGGAAAATCCATGTGAATGTGATTTAAGATAATATTTGATTTGATTTTGATAACATTGTTTGTATGGGCATTTTCTTGTCATCTGGTTTCTTACATTATGCAATACATATGATTGGCAATGCAGCCATGTTTTTGTCTAGAACAATTGGACGAACACTCTTTGCTGCTGCTGCTAGATCAAAACATTATGCCACTACAGCTCCTGATGCTGGCAGAGAAGTTCGCAATCCCCTTCAGGAGTTCTTTGAGGCAGACAGGAGCCCAGAAGATGACAAACCTGTTGTTTATGGTATGCATCATGCACCTCTTGTTTTCAAATGGATTTAGTGTGAAAAATTTCACTGATTTTCATGCCATAGCCACAATTGTTCAGTACAACGAAAATTCTTGATTTTCTCCGTTGAGCTTTGAAGGTTGTGCTATTTTTGTTCTGATAATAGCTGTCTCTTTTTATTATCTTTCTTAATGCTTATTGCTAGGTCGGAGTTGGAAGGCTTCTGAACTGCGTCTGAAATCTTGGGACGACCTTCATAAGTTGTGGTATGTGTTGTTAAAGGAGAAGAACATGTTGATGACTCAGCGTCAGATGCTTAATGCACAGAACCTGCGTTTTCCTAACCCAGAGCGCATCCCTAAGGTATCACCTCTCTTTGCACTTGTACTGCCTTACACATGTGTTGCTCTTGTTAAACGAAATTACATGGATTAATGATATAGAACAATCACAATGGTCCCTGAACAGTGAATTACAAATGTTAACTGTGTATGCGGAACCAAAAAAACACGTATTGATTTATTTGGTATATGAAATCAGGTGAGGAAGTCAATGTGTCGCATCAAGCATGTACTTACCGAGAGAGCAATTGAAGAACCAGATCCCAGGAGGTCTGCTGAGATGAAGAAAATGATAAATGCTCTTTAATAACTTGACTTGGACCTGTTCCTGTCATGGCATTACTCGGTATGCTGTTACAATAGGACATCCACATTTGCGGATATAAGTTTGCTAACTTGAATGTCCACAAATATTATTTTAAGGAGTTTACCCGTTAATGATTTTTGCTTGGTTCTGTATTAGTCAGTCTGGAGGGAATCTAATTAAGCATTCATGTTCGTAGCGGTCTATAACTGGATAAAGTGTTAAGTGAGTTAAATCATAAATATTTTGCTGCCTAATTTCTATTTCCTACTTTTAGATATCTCAAACAAACAGGTGTTATCATATTGTCAGATTAGAGGCTGTGCAATTTGTTTTGTTTTTCCTTAGTTACTTTACTTTAAAGGGCAACCTTTAAAGTAAATAGTTATCGATTAGAAAATGGAACAAATTACACCGACCCTCCTATGTTTTACCCTTTCTTGACATTATTTGACCAGCCTCTTTTTGTTAAATTTGTTAAATGACACTTTTATTAAGTATTAGATGACCGTACTCCCTTGACCCACTGCTACTTCCTTCTCCAACAAATCTCATCTTCGCCACCGTATCCCCCTGCTACTGTGCTCCCTTCAATGTTGTCATTGCTACCTTCTGCAAAAGACCTAATCTATTATGCCACAAGATCCCCTCCATCACGTTCTCTCGTTGCCCCACTGTTTAGATGTTACGTATTATTTACAGAAGTATTAATTGACACCTATTTGTTAAAAGAGTAAGCTTTGGGAAAATTATAATGTTTTTTTTTTTGTTATTTATTGTGCTTAAGGTGAGGTTCTTTAGAACAGTTTCCCTTATGCGTGCAAATTCTTTCTATGTAATTCAATATATGGTCTTTTCATTGTTTTTTTGTTAACAATTTCTCTGGATAAATTTCTGCAGAGAAAATAGTAGATTTTTAATTTGAGATTGGCAATAAAGTCTCAAAACTCTTCTATTTATCGTTTCTTAAATGATTGATGCTTTATATATTTTGTTTCACTTTGACACCTAATTGCATGAAAGTCCCAACTGGTCGCCACAAAATGCCTTGTAATTTTTCCTTCCTCTGAATAATTTCTTCCCACATTTGCATCTTTGTTTTTCCTACACCACATATTCATTACCTTTATTTCTTGATTTTTTTAACATTTTCTAAAATTTGAGAATGTGCTCAAATTACTAGTTTCTCTGCCTTTCCATTCAAGAGGGCATTTTGGACGAAAAAAACATAATGAAATGTGTGTCAAGCACAACTATTCACAATAGATGACTTTACGGGTTAGGGAATTAAAGTTAAAATATGAATTTTACCTACTAAATAAAGTTACTACAAAGCCTTCGACAATGCAAAAGTAAGTTATTAAAATTGATTGTGAAGACATGATAAATCTTTAAAAAAGAACCAATTTTGGATAAGACAATTGTTGCTTAAATTTTCTAGAGTACAGATCTAACCTTTTTGAAAAATTTTGTGGCATAAACTTTGGCCACCTCTGAGGCAATATTAACAGCTTTTTTGTCCTTTGAAATTTGGCGTAACATGGTAAGCGTAACCCATTTCTACATAGTAAGGACAGCCTCAGGAAATATGAGACACTATACCAAGTTAAGAGTTCTTCAAGTATAGCCTGGAATGTATCAAGTTTAATTTCTAAAATCTGAATCTCGTAACTACTCTTGGATTAGACTGAATTAATAAAAAAGATACATGTGATTAACTCCCCTAAGTCGAAATTTAATAAATTCATTTCTAAAGTTATAGTTACAAATTCAGGCCTATGAAAATTGTTTTCCAACCTCGAGATGCATGCTGAGTTTTAAATTTGTAAAAGGATTGTTTCAGCATACTTCAAACCTCTTCCAAATGGAGACCTAAGCATGCTGCAAATAGTTCAACTTACAAGATTGCACATTTTATATAAATCTCATTAACCATTTGTACTCAATGCAATGTTGAAATACATGAGTGTTATCAACATATTTTCTAGTATAGTCCTTGAAATATATTATTTATTATCGATTAAAATTTAATAAAACTATAAAAGTTTTCATATTTTAATAAATTTAAACTAACAATACCAAGTGTATTCAAAAGTGTGATTAAGATTATGTCGTTGCTGACATTTTTCATTAACAAACTTAGTTAATAAAAGTCTGTCATTATTGTTTAATCACTCTTTAATATCAATGTACTGTGTTTTGCCAGTGTAGATTGGGTCAGATTTTGATGGTCTAACCTACAAAAGTTCCATAACCGAGGAGAACATTACACATTACGGCTGGTAGTGATTGAAACCAACAAGCAAAACCAGTTAACAAAAAAGCAATGACTGACACAGCGAATGCTATGTTTTGCCAACCTTAATTTTCCCACAAAACAAACAAGAAGATACCGTTTGATGTGCATGAGGCTGTCTTTAAGGATACAATATATCAGATAAGTTCATGAGTCATCATGGTGTAGTACATCATAAGGATTATATTAGGCAATGAGTCTCAACTCTCAAAACCACTGTAACTGTGGGACATGTAGTTCAAATTGTGTGATCAATGGGCCTCCACATAAACAGTTCTAGTTTATTGATGTTTATGTATAGTCATCTAATTCTAACTGTTCATAGTGACAGATTATTAGTATAAAAAACAGTTTTAGCCCCTCCCTCTTCCTCCATTTAAGCATTTTCAGTTTCTTGATGCCAACTCTCACATCAAAGTGAGCACAATTGCAAAACTTAAAACTTTCAGCATGTCTGGCAGGAGAAAGTTCAGAACTTCAAAATTCACAGAAAGTGGGATTAATGATCTGATGCTGAGGCTACAATCACTGCTGCCACAACTAAACCAAACAAGCGACTCAAAGGTATGACATGCCAAGATATGTGAATTTTAGAAGTTCTGATCTTTTGTTTCTTCATTCTGAACATTATTACATTATGTTTGTGATGCATATATAATCCATAGACGATAAACACTATAGTTCATGACGAATCTCACAATAGCAGTTAATGTTACCATACACCCAGAGGTGATACTGGTAGTAAATATAATAATGCTTCAAAGATGAAAACTTTTTCATTATCTCAACAAAAGCTTATCTATGTTTTGCTGCAGGCATCAGTGAGCATGCTGCAGATCATAAAGGAAACTTGCTCTCATATCAGTATGCTTCAGAAAGAGGTAAAAGAGCAAGGTGAAAGACTAGCAGAGTTAGCGAATTCTCCATGATCCATCACCACCTTTTACCTTAAAACAAAGGTGCAGTCTTTCAGTATTTTTATTTTTCTTATTCTTTACTTAAGAGTTGTATCATGACTATTGGTATCGATATTTTAACTGTGGACCAATTTTTTATAAACATTTCTGAAAAAAAAAAAATCAAATTATAGACAAACTCGTTTAAATCTGTCTGATGTCAACTTCTATTACTTCAATTACAGAGACAAAATTCAAATTTCAATTAAAGGTAACATTAAAATCTAGGCTTTATCTTAATTTTATTTTTCATTCCTTCTATTAAAACAAAAAACACTAAAGGTGGATGCTACCGTGACAATGCAAGATATGGTTGACGGTAGGTCACATTTTCTACACAAGTATAACTGGTATTATTTATTTTTTCTTTAATTTTTTTAATACATTTTTTATGAAAATATAAAATGACATTAATGTTCGTCATTCTTCAAGTTTTTGGAAATTGCGAACCAACGATTTGAAATCTTCGCTGTCGGATATTATAATATAATAGAAGATCTAGGAATTTATCTCGAAGAACCCTCGTATATTAGGGAATCTTAAAAAAACAAATAGATTCTGAAAACTTTTATTTACAACTTCTAGAATGCTCTCATGATCCGTGATGACAACCTTTTATATTCAAATTACATAAATGCATCTTTAACTAATCACATATTTTTTTACTAATTAAGATATATATAACTAAAGTGAAATCGTGCCAGTTCAACATGTGGCACCCATATCAAATTTTCTGGCTTGAAAAATCATTGTCTTTAAGAATAAAAGAAAGGAAACTTTTTCTTGAGGTGATAATATTTCCCGCTAGCATCTTCAGGGAGGTGGTGTTTCCATTTAATCAAGACTTTAGTAACAGCTTGGCTTCCACGTTTGACAGTAGTTCTATCCAAAATTGCTTCGGGTTCGTTGTTTGAAATGGCATCCATAACATCCCGGGACAGTGTAAGGCTAAAAACGGCATCACCAATGTGTTTGTATTTGAGAAGACTGCGGAAGATCCAACTTGTATGCAACCGCTCGAATACGATCAACTACCTGAAAATGACTAAAGAACTTGGGATTCAATTTTGCACAGCTACTATAAGCAATAAAAATTTGTCTATCAAAATATAATTTCACATCTCAAATATGTTTCAAGACAGCGATTGACAACCTCAGATTGGCCATTTGTCTGAGGGTGATATGCAGTAGACAATTAGATTTGTAGTCTCTGTAAACTTATGAACTCCTTCCAAAATTGGCTTGAAAAAACAATCTCTATCACTGATAGAATCTGGAAGTCCATGTAATTTAAAAATATTATCCATGAAAGATTGTGCAACATCCGCAGTTGTATATGGGTAAGATAAAACCATGAAATAAGCAGCTTTACTCAATCTGTCAACCACTACCAAAATAACCTTTTTACCATAAGAAATTGGTAGCCCTTTAATAAAGTCCATTGTGATATTTTGCCACACATGTCTCAGAATTAGAAGGGGTTGTAAAAGGCCCGGAGATGTTGTATTATCATATTTGCATTGTTGGCAAGTGATACGCTGTTGAACAAAGAGCTGAACATCCTTATGCGTTCCTTTCCAATATATTACAATTTCGAGCCTTTGTAAAGTAGCATGCCTGCCTGAATGTCCTCCAATTGCAGAAGCATATAACTAATGGAGAATATCTTTTCTTAAATTTAGATCATTTTCTACACCAAACGTCCCTTTCTTCGTAGTTCACCATTAAGCCAAGTGTAATACTTATGAGATGATGGATCCTTCACTATCTCATAAATCAACTTCTGCAATGTATGATCCGAGTACCACAGATTCTGAATCTTAGTCAATAATTTAGATTGTAGCTGAGAAGTAGCCAAATTATGACATTCCACCAATTCTATTCTAGAAAGTGCATCGGCTACAACATTCTCTGATCCTTGTTTATACTCAATAGAAAAATCAAATTACATGAGTTTAACTAACCATTTTTGTTGAAAAATTGTAGACAACCTTTGATCCAATATGTATTTTAGACTACGGTGATTCGTTCTGATAATGAAATGTCTATTTAGCAAATAATGCCTCCATTCCTAAATTGCAAATACTAATGCTAGGAGCTCTTTTTCATATGTGGAAAGAGATTGTTGTTGTTTGTTAAGGGCTCTGCTTATAAAGGCAATTGGGTGATTCTCTTGCATTAACGTTGCTCCAATGCTAAACTTGAAAGCATTAGCTTCTATAATAAAGGTTTTATTGAAATCTGACAAAGCTAACACAAGAATAGAAGACAACAATTGTGTGAGATGTTGAAAGGCTATTTTAGCCTAATTTATCAATAAAAAAATTGTCTTTTTTAAGCATGTCTTTAAGAGGTTTGCTATAACTCCATATCTATAGACAAACCGTCTGTAGTATCCAACTAACCCAAGGAAGCCTCTTAGTTGTTTTACTGACTGTGACAATGGCCAATTAATCATAGCTTCGATTTTCACAGGATCTATAGAAACACCATCACCACTTATGAAATGATCGAGGTATTCCACCCTTTGAACCATAGAATAACACTTGATCTTTTAGCAAATAATGAATTAGCTTCCATCGCTAACAAAACTTATTGTAGATGTACTCTATGCTCTTCTAAAAACTTACTATAGATGAGTTTATCATAAAAAAAAACCAACAAGAACTTCCTCATAAATTGTTTAAAAATATCATTCATGAGACTTTGAAAAGTAACAGGAGCATTGGTAAGCACAAATGGCATGACCAAATATTTGTAGTGGCCCCATGTATCCTGAATGTTGTCTTATTCACATCAGAGGTTGTCATTTGAACTTGATTATAACTAGTTCTCAAATCTATTTTAGAAACAAACATTAGCATCGTGCAATTCATCTAATAAATCATCCATCAAAGGAATAGGAAACTTATTATTGATTGCGGCTTTATTCAACTCTTTGTAATCCACACACAATCTCTAAGAACCATTTTTTTCCCACCAAAACTATTGGACTGGCGTAAGGGTTGGTACTCTATTCTATAATCCCATATTTTAGATATTCTTGGATCAAATTTTCAATAATGTCCTTTTATTGCTTTGCATATCGGTAAGGTCGTTTTTGCACCGGATTAGATCCCTGTATCAATGGAATTCGATAATCATGACTAGGTCTGGAAAGAGGAAATTGTGTGAGTTTCTGAAAAATATCTTCAAATTCATCTAAAAGCTACAAAAGTACTTGTGGGATAAGTTGTTGAGTATCATATATAGTCATAGATTGAAGTAAAGAAGCATCTTTATAGCAAACTTGGAGCACAACAAGATGAACTCCTTATGATAAGGCTTTATGCAACTGCTATTTTTTAACAGTACGAAGGCCAATAGAAGAAGCTCCACGAAGTACATGTCTCCTACCTTGCACCATAAATTCCATTATGAGTTTATCAAAATTTCAAGTAATGTTACCCAATGTAATTAGCCATTCAATACTGAGCACCACATCACAGCAATCCAGTGGTATGAGCAACATATTTGAAGTGAAAGTAGTCTGCTGGATTGTCCATGAGAAGTCCTTGACTACTGATGAAATCTGCAGTCTATTCCCATCTGTCACAACCACATTTAAAGGATCCAACTTTGTAATTTTACATCCCAACTTCTTGGCTACATTAGTATCCAAGAAATTGTGTGTACTTCCACTGTCTATCAATACATGAATTGGTTTCTGATATGATAGTCGATAACTCGCATAGTTCTGAAACCAGCAACTCCTGTTAGAGCGTTTATAGAGATTTTTGGTTCTTTGATATCAACATCCGTGTCATTGATCTCGGTATCCAGTAGCGGTGTTTCGTCGTCTGATAAGTACCAATTTTGAGTGTTTTTATACATGAGAAATATTGAGTACTTGTGGGTTTAAGTGTTATTTAAAATAGTAATTACTCCCAATTTTAGAGTTTTTGGATTTAAATTTATGTTTT
>Ga0099824_1011385_pt1 | contig 10083 bp, 8 predicted proteins | sample SiratrowhiteBW_FD_76837 | JGI IMG/M metagenome (GOLD analysis project Ga0099824, IMG submission 76837) | Root nodule microbial communities of legume samples collected from California, USA - Siratro white BW | ecosystem: Host-associated > Plants > Roots > Nodule | place: USA: California... | reverse complement strand
TATATATATATATATATATTTGTATTCTTTTTCCTTTTTCTTTAAACAAAAATAAAAGTAGGTTATGTATAAAGATTTAAAAAAAAAAATAATTTTATTAAAAAAATTTTTTTTTTAAAAAAAAAAAAAAATAAAAAAAAAATAAAAAAGTTTTTTATTTAATTTTAAAAAAAAAAAAAAAAAAAAAACACTTCTGTAATGCCATACCCAAAACAAGTAAATCAGTTTTAATTAAAAATAAAAACTTTTTTTATAATTATAACCAAACATTAATTTTAAGTTTGTTTGATAAAAATCACTTATAAATAAATCACTTTTCTTAAAAGCTCTTATTTTTAAAATTAAACGAACTCACCTATAATCCATCATCTAATTTACAAGTTACTATAATGAAGACACTAATATCACATCCTAAACACCTATAAAATTTGCATATTCTTAGAAAATGAACTAATTCAACCTCACAAAACTAGCTTGTAAGGTGAAATTTACACTTATATATACTATAATTTGGTCATATTTTAGTCAATGTGAGATCTCAACACATACAACTTAAGCATCAGCAACGGTTTTTTCCTATGTGGGAAATTTCAGTGTCGTATATATGAAAGAAGTACTGAAAAGGTCATTTAACCCAAATACTTCTATTGGTTTCTCCAGCTACTTTGACTAATTTAGGAGGGCTTCCTCTTATTCTGCATTTCACATTTCAGTTAATAAAGTCTTGTTCTATGAAAAAAAAAGGTCAGTAAAAGTGTATGAAAACCATCTAATTTCAAACTCTCCTTCACAATCATCTACAGAACTTCCACATGAGTATGAAACTAGAGTTTTATTTTTGCTATCAGAATTAGCAAAATTACTAGTATGACACAAACCAGGGCTAGAGAAGAGGGAGGAATCATCTAACATTTTAGACAATCAACAAAGTCAGTAATTTAATTACTCAATTTATTTAGTTAACCTATCAAACATAAGTTTGTTATAATGTTGATCTCATGAATAATTGAAAAAAAAAAAAATGAAAGAAAATCAAATACCATGTTCAGTTTTTGAAATCAAACTTACCGGAAATAATTTCTCAACCTCTGAAATCAGTGAAGTCCATTCATCGAAACCTGATAAGCCCTTAGAAATAACTTCTTGAAGATCAATACTGTCATCAACACCTGCAAAAAAACAATAAAATCATGACAACCCCAACTCAGTGTCATTGTTAGTAACTGTCTGTGTTGAAAAGATTGATTGGATGGAGAAATAACCCTTACAGGACATGGAGAGATAACTAAAATGCAATGAAGTAACTAATAAGATATGCATCTCTTAATTAACTAATAAAATACGCTTACATTTAAGTGCATTTGTAATTAGATAATGCTACACTATTTAACCACTCGAAAGATTTTATCTGCAGTCTAATAATCTAAATTCAGAGAGTGGCGAACTAATTACAAGCACAGGTCCAGAATCTACTGTGTTTAACGAAAGGGCACGAATACGTGATAAGACGAAATCAAATACAATAACATGTACACTAACAATGATTATAATAATTATAATAACGAACATTCATAGAAACAAATAAATAAATCAGAAAAGAAGAAGAAGCAAGATTTACCTGATGACAATATCGGTGCCATTAGAGAACGATGAGAAAAAATCGAAGTTCCACACAGCACCGTCCTTGAGGTGAGAGTGAGAATGAAAAGAAAGATAGGTTCGGGTTTTCGCCCGTTCCCAACTCCTCTCGCGGTCTTCTGAGTTCTGCTTTGCGAAAATAAAAAAATAATAATATTACTTACACGAAAATAGTTGGTCTTTTTAAAGTGTAAGATATTATTAAAGAAATCGTGTGTAATTATTTTAATACAGGAGTAATTTATATAAATTATAGATATTAAATTACTTAATTTTAATATTCAAAAAGTAATCACCTTAGTCTCGCTAAATCAACTAAAATTATATTCTACCAAATTATTTAAGCATTTGTTTGATGGTGTAAAAATGGGTTGAATTATGATTGATGACTAAAATAGTTTGATTGAATAAAACAGTGATAAAATTTGAAGATGAAATCAAAATAAAAAAAAAATGGATAACAAAATATACAATTAAAATAATGTAAATAAATTAATGATAAGAAATATTTTGATGTTTTACTATTACTTAAATGTCTGATTGATAAAATGAATGGATAAAAATTCTAAGTTTAACACAACAATATTATCTGTGTTGTACAAATAATTTCAAAATAAAAAGAAACAGGTCAAATTATATTTACAAATTTATTAAATATTACCGAATTAATAGCTTTTAGATAGAAGTGATTATAAAAACTTGTAAGATACTATGTCGCAAAACAAAAGCATGAATAATTATATGAAAAATAGAACATATAAACATTATTTTTGGTTTTGTAAATAATAATTTAAATTTATAATATAATAATGGATAAGTATATATTGTGATTGATATTTATGTGTAGTTTATCGTTGCCAAAACAGTGAGCAGAAAATGAAGATACAGGCACTGTCCCCGCTTCGCCAACGCCCGTTGCAGCCTCTAATCCCTCCGTTTTCTATTGGATTCACTTTCAAACCTTCTTTTCTAACTCCAACCAAACACGCCCCTTTGCACTCTTCATTCGTCCTATTTTCACGTTCTCCGCATTCAGTTAAGTTTCGTCCCTCTTTTGCAACGGTTACAGAAACCGATGCGGTTGTTATTGACGACGGCGACACCAAACCGGGTTTAGTAAACGACGGCGACAACGAACTGGGCTTCGTTAACATTGGCTACATATCGAGTGTTCATGGTCTTCAGGGCGAGATTCGCGTGAAACCAGCCACTGATTTTCCTGAACTGCGCTTTGCCACTGTAATGTTTATTTTCTGTTCTTTTTATTGTGTATGTCGATATTTAAATTGCTAAGTAGCCTTGTGTTTTGTGTTGAGTAGCCTGGTAGAAGGTGGTTGAAGAGCAAGGTTTTGGGTGGACAAAGCATTCAAGAAGTTGAGCTGCAGGAAGGTAGAGAACACCCTGGACTCAAGAGTTGGATACTCAAATTCAGAGGAATTGACACAGTAGAACAGGTTTTTCGAAGCACTTCCTAATAATGAAAATTTTGTTTTACTAGCCTATTATAGTCATGCATGGACCATACAGTTTGATTTCAATGTAGAAATTTTATGTAACTAATGAATTTGACAGTGAAAGTTATAGGAATAAATTAAAAGAGCTTATTTTGATAAGCTTATTGATAATAAACTAATTAAAAATAACTTATATAGGAGTCATAAGCTATTTTCCTGAGCCCCAAATAAGCTCTCTCTAAGCTCTTTTAAATGTCCCATATGTCAGTATATCTGTCTATGTTAATTCAAGAAAGAGGAAGCACCTTAGAGAATTCATCTTTTGACTAATCTTATTCCAAAGTCAGTTTTGATGCAAACTCAAATGCTACACTTTGTTAAAGTAATTGCCACCCACCTCTCTTTATTGGTCCTGGAAGGGATCTAGCACTTGTGCTTGCGAATGGAAGCCTCAAGTTTCCTATATTGACACAGCCTATTTATACATGTTTTTTGGCCTTGGCTATCAATACATCGTGCAGGCTAAGATGCTTATTGGTGCTACCTTGCTTGTGACAAATGACGACAGGCCGGAATTAGAGGAGGGTGAATTTTACACACATGATTTGATAGGGATGAGAGTTTTTATGAAGGTTTGTTCTTATCACAGATCTTATGTATATGTGAAAACCAACCACTTTACCTCCCCTTATTCATTATTTAAATTGTTGCTAAAGGGTCACCTATTAATAAAATAAAAGATATCCCTCCTATATTCATCAGTTGTTTTTCTGTAATTCTGTGACTCCAGTTGTGTGCTGTTTTGACAAAAATGCAAACTGTTCGCCATTTAATTTATGCTCTTCCATAAAACAGAACTGTTCTTTACTAGATACATATCCGAATGCTAGCTGTCTCTTTGTACCAAGGATCAAGCAAATGAAATGCCAAATGCTAATATAGTGATAAAAATGAAAAAGGCTACTATAAATAACGTATAGATATTGTGATGTTGATATGTAAGAGCTTTAAGTTTTCTACTCTAATATCTTTGTTACCTTATAATGAGTTTTTTTAATCCTGAATGCAATTTTTGAAGGTGTTGTTGACCATGCTTGTTCCTCTCAGGAAAATGGAACACTTGTCGGAACTGTTGTAAATGTTTTCAATAGTGGAGCCAACGACCTACTACAAATTGTGCTTGATTCATCTTTTGATACGCTTGATAAGAGTGGAAAGTCAAAGTCTGCAGGAACAGATGTTTCTGGTCAGCTTGTTTTGGTACCTTTTGTTGAAGCCATTGTTCCAGATGTTGATATGAAAAGAAGAGAAATACATATTACACCGCCTAAGGGACTCCTTGAATTAAATTTACGATTTGATGAGAGGTCCAAAAAAGAAAGGCGCCAACTTGTGAGTCATACTTCCATGATACTTTACTAATAATCTGTTACTGTTAGGAGTTTTTTTTTTCCCTCTGAATATGTTTGAAGTTTTGGACAACTGAATGTATTTCACTGATACAGAACTAATATCAGGAGGTATAAATAGGAATACAAGAATAATTTTGTACACTAATATTTCAATACTATAAATAAGTATTAATCTCATAGAACTGGCTTGTAAGGTAAGGTTTACCCTCACTTATAGTCATATATCTAGTTGATAATGCATTTAAAGGCTTTAGGTTCTAGTTTGCTTAGATTTGGTTTCTGGTCATGTACAAATGTTGTACATCCAAAGATTTTGGGTTGAAAGGTAGCTAAAGAGTTTGGTGTTTGGGTATATCGACAACAAGGTTTTCTAATTAAGGGTTTTGGAAGGCATTTTGTTCACTTGGTAGTTTGAAGGAAGGACTACTTCACCCCAAAAGTGACTTGGTGCATTAGTTGATACCATGAGTGATCTAGTAACTTCCTTAAGGAGTCATTCTTCCTTTTTGTAGTATTATTTTGTTGTGATGAGTTCACACATGAAGTTTAGTACACTCATGCTTGAGAAGGTATTCACCAATATAATTATGGAGGCACACCTTCCCATTGTCATTTCTAAGGACTTGAATGTTAGCTTGAAACTGGATATGTATTGTGTTGTAGAAATCTTCGAAACCTTCCCCATTTCTGAATTTTCTTTCATCAGGAACACCCATACAACCCTTGTGTGATAATCTATGAATGTCACAGACAACTTTGAACCCGTGACATTGTTAACTCGAGATGTATGAAGGAAATGAGCATGATGGTTTATGTGACTGATAGGATGTCCTAGGAGATAGTTACCATAACATTGATCAAATTGGAATTTTTATTCAACAAAGATGGGAACAACTTCTTCAAGTAAGCAAAATTATGTGTCCATAACATCACATCATCTTTAGAAGAAACCCCATGGGTTATCATGATGTTTTTGTTAGGATCTACTACTCTAAGCTTTGCACATTCCTTAACATTACCAATCTTCCTACCTGTCCAGATCCTAAAATGCACACATGTGGGGAAGAAATTTAATAACACTTTAAATCTCCGATAATTTACAGATGGACAGTATGTTGCAGTCCAAAAAAGCTGAATTGAAAATCTATCATTTAGATATGATTTTTAGTACTTTTTCCCATTTATATGCAAGTCATGCTGGCAGACATATATATTATTCCAACCCAAGTGGAATTTTAATTTTCACAAGGTGGCAGCATTCCACTCTATATCTCAATATCTGTACTTGTATTATTTGGATTCTAAACTGCCTTTATGGATTTTTTTCTCTGTTGTGATATCAATATTTGACCGGATTCTCTTTGCCGAATAACTGATTCAGATATTTAATTGGCTCTGGATAATATCACTTAATGGTGTCAGGAATGGAAAGAAAGGAAAAAGTTTCAAAAGCGTCTCATTGCAGCAAAAAAGAAACTCTCTGAAATGGGGCAACAACATGTATTTCATGGATATCAACATGGAGAGAAAGATCAATGGAGCTTGCTTAGTGATCAGATTGTTGGTGTAAACTCCAAATTGCTCCAGGAGGCTTTACAAAGTCTTGAACGTCCAGCAAAGAGGCAAGTTAATATGACAATAACAACAATGAAAGTTTGTTCCTCCTAATCTAATAATTTTTGTTGCCACTTCCTGTCCCCTTTTTATTGACAAAGGAAAACATCGTTTCATTTGCTTGAATTCATTTATGTTTTAACTTTTTTAATCAGATGGAATGTAGCTGAGTTGGCCAGTGCCATAGAAGCAAAGCATATAAATTCCATCCAATTATCAGAGGAATATTTCTCAAATGGAACTGAAAATAAGTTGGTCAAAGATATGCAGGAGAAGGGACTTAAGCTCATGTCTGAGGGCAAAATGGCTACAGTCTTTCTCTTGAATGAAAAAGAGCACCAGGGGAGCATTTATGAGTCTAACATGGTAGAAAATGAAGCAATTGACAATTCGATTTTTCACATGTTCCAAAAGGTAGTGTGGTGAAAATTTTTCAATGGTTGTAAATTTGGGTTTAATTATGTACTTTTTGTAAATATCCTTTTGGTAATGATTAATTGTCGTGAAAATGTATTTGTCCCGTGATCCATCAGAGGGATCTTGTGTATTAATCTAATCACAGCAAAGCAATAATCTCTTCAACAAATACTCGAACAAATCAGAAAAATGCCATCATCTGAAGTTGTTAGTCATGTTCATTTCATGTCCACTATTTTTGAAGAGAATGTATTATCTTCTATCATGTTTCTTCCTTTTTCTACCTTGATGATACAAGTAAAGCTTGTCTGCAAGTTATTATATGCGTAAGTAACTAAGTATCTTTTGGAGTGACTATATACAGAATAATTTTTCTTCATCTAATAAATGTGCATCTTTTGCAGATCGAAGGTCGTGTTACTGTGCCTTTAATTTTGGTTTCCTCAGCCCAACAAATTCAGTCTCTAAGAGATCTATTTACAAGCAACAATTACTTCAATTTTGACTCAGAAAAGGTTCATGTCATAAAGCATCTCCTTGAATGTCGTGTATTATCTTAGATATGCGCTCAAGTTTTTTGGTGTTGCATATTTTTTGTTCTATCCCAAGTTACATATAATTAAGGTTCAGAATTTTTGTTGAAAGAAAAGGTTCATGTGGCTTTAGTATCCAATTTCCTAGGCTTTCATCTTGAAATGCTACTTTCCTTTACTTCTTGACGGTTTCTCTTGTCTTGTTGTCAATATTGTATTATGAGTAAGATGTTTGAAAAGAAATACGTTAGCTCTAGAAGAGAGGTCAAATAGAGCTTAAAAACGCTTTGCAAACTTTTTGTAAGACGGTGGTGATTCGGGGAATGATTGTCTAATAGTTATAAAGAATTTCAGACAGATTTTCACAAACAGCTTGTAAAGAACAGCCAAAAACCAACTCACACACACACACTGACATTATTGGTACACAAAGTAGCATTCACCTTTTTTATTTTAAAATATCATTCTAGTGCGGAAGTCTTCTCATGCTTGCACAATTTGCCTCTCTCGTGATTTCATGTTTTAACCCTCTTTCAGGTATGGTTTTTGGAGGAAGAGAAGCTGCCAGTAGTTAGCAGCTTGCCTGAGGGGCAGAACAAACATAAGATTCTAATGAAATCACCTTGGGAAATACTCCAATCTCCTGTTGGATCTGGAGGACTTATTAGCTTATTTTCAAAACATAGCATTGCAGATAATCTTATTGGCATGGGTGTTGAGTACATTGAGGTTAGATTTTTTCTCTCTATATTTATATTTATAAAGATTATACTTTTAGTTTTTAAGCTGTAATGCATAACACTATGAGCAAAACAGAGCAACATAATTTTTGTTAGGTTTTTTTTTTTTCTGATTTAATGCATCTACTTTTACTGTTCGACTCATTATTGCATTCTCTATGGCTTTAGCCTTTTAGCTAAATAGTTAAATAAAGTTTACATGCTAGTGAATGTATGGACAACTTCATTCTCTGTTTTTTCTGTCTGGGTTCTTCTTACATTCTAGTTTTTGATGAACAGTTATTATGGTTGATATTCTCTGAAATAGTTTTCCGATGTTTCCCTTATGTGCAAAAATTATTCAGGACTCTGTTTTAATAATATTAATATAAGGATATATGTGAAGATGTACAGTCATTATTACCTCTTGCAATACATGGTCAATCATTCTTTGATGAATAAAAGAAAAAATCATTCTTTTAAGGCAGTGTTATTTTTCTTGTTGTTTAAGTGTACCACCAAGTTTATGTATGAAATGAAGGAGGCTTGAGATGCTTATATTTGGCTGCAGGCCTTGGGATCATGTCTTTTTGTGCCTATGTTTTTGTTAAAGAATTGCAGATTTTTATTGCATTATATAGTTTTAATTCTCTTCTTTTTTACTCTTTTTTTTTTTTCTATTAATAGGTGTAAGAGATTTTCCAAATTTACTCATGCCCTGTTTTTCTATCGAACTATTGTGTCTTCTTCATGGATACATTTCTTTAAAAGAAGCTTGAGAACTTTCTCAAGTGGATGAGGTTGTCATTTTGTTCAAGTTGTTCCATTTCTATTTATTTTCAAGCTTTCTGTGCCAGACAGACATATACACATGCTGCTGTTATTTTTCTTAAAAATAAACTTAGTTGCTGTAATCCGGAATGAATCTAGAATACTGTGCTGAAATACTGAATTAAAATTAAACATTGAACAATCTGTTCTTGGTTTAGAAACATTATAGGTATTGTTTGGATAAATTTTTCTGTAAACATTTATAATGAAAAATTAAAATTAATTGTCCTCCACTAAAATCAACTCATGCACTTAAACTTTTACAAAAACTTATACATCTAACTCCTCCAAAGTTAGAGTGCATAAGCTGGTTCATTTTACTCTATTTTTAACTCATGGGAGAAACTTAATTCATTTTACTTTTTTTTCTCGTACAAGTGTTTATAGAAAACTTATCTGAGCAAAAAGCTACTTTTATTCTTCGTTGATTTTTAATGGCCATATACTTTCCCTGGTTCATTTCTGCTGTACATTCTTGCAGTTATGCTGCCCAAGTGAAAAAATTGGTGGGGGAAACTCGCTGCTTCTTGGGTTGATGAAGTCACAGGAAGCAAAAATTGGGATGCAAATTTCGCCTACGATAGCTGATTCGGAAAAATATTTTGACGTGATATTGTCATTGGACTTCTTAAAGTTGCAGAGCAACAAACTCCAATTTGATGCAATCCCAAGGGCACATTCCTTTATTGAGAAAGTTGACAAAGAATGGGTTACTGTCACCACCTCCACTCCCAACTCATTTGAGCTTTCTTGTAGTATTTATAGTTCCTTGAATGCATGTTCATTGGATAAGGTTTGTATAGTAGAGGTTAGAGGATAATTCAATGAATTATACACAGTGATAAGGATTGGATAGTGTTTCGTAATACTCATGTAAATGAGGGAAAAAGAAATAGCAAAAACTTACAAAAACAGAAAGATGGGAATATATGTGATGTATCCGTGTACGATATTCCTTTAATCCTTGTAACTTTTTTGTGCAACCACGAGATTCAACCTTATTTTATGAAAGAGATTACTAGAGTTGGATATGATTTTCAGTCACTGAGTTTAAAGAGTCACTGAAAATTTTTGGTAGCGTTTTAGTGGATTAAAAGTTGTTTCAATATGATAAAATGTTTTTTCTCTTATTAGTTTAGTAAGGAAATATTAATTTAAAAGTATAAATTAGTATATTAAAATCACTTAAAATTTAAATTTTTAAGTTTAATTTTATTTTAGTCTATTAAAACAATTTTTAAATAGATTAAAATTATTTAAATATTAAATTTGTAATCTAAAACTTGTTTAACCGGTTAAAAATATCTTTTAATTTGTTAAACTTTAATTATATAAAACACTAAATTCTTGTTTTACATATCATAGATACGAGGCATTGAGTCATGAATTTGTTATATATATATATATATATATATATATATATATATATATATATATATATATATATATATATATATTTATATAT
>Ga0099824_1011382_pt1 | contig 10087 bp, 9 predicted proteins | sample SiratrowhiteBW_FD_76837 | JGI IMG/M metagenome (GOLD analysis project Ga0099824, IMG submission 76837) | Root nodule microbial communities of legume samples collected from California, USA - Siratro white BW | ecosystem: Host-associated > Plants > Roots > Nodule | place: USA: California... | reverse complement strand
GGAAGTCCTTGATCTTCTCCTTCAGCTCATCGAAGCCTTCGGTGTAGCCGGCGATGTACTGCTCGTCGGTCAGGCCTTCGGTGATGATGGTGTGGATCATCGCGTTCAGCATCGCGACGTCGCTGCCCGGCTTGAACTGCAGATGCTCCGTGGCGTGACGCGACAGCGTCTGCCGGCGCGGATCCATCACGTACAGCTTGGCGCCCTTCTTGGCCGCGTTCTTGATGAAGGTCGCCGCCACCGGATGGTTCACGGTCGGATTGGCGCCGATCACCCAGATCACCTCGGCATCCATCGCCGCCGAGAACGGCGCCGACACCGCGCCGGAATTGAGGCCCTCCATCAGCGCCGCCACCGACGAGGCGTGGCACAGCCGCGTGCAATGATCGACATTGTTGGAGCCGAAGCCGGTGCGCACCAGCTTCTGGAACAGATAGGCCTCCTCGTTGGAGCCCTTGGCCGAGCCGAAGCCGGCGAGCGCCTTGACGCCCTTCTCGTCGCGGATCCTCTTCAGCCCCTTGGCCGCGAGATCCAGCGCCTCCTCCCACGACGCTTCGCGGAAATGGGTATAGGGATTGGCCGGATCGACCTGGTCGTTGGGATCCTTCTTGACGTTGGCCAGCCGCACCAGCGGCTTGGTCAGCCGATTCGGATGATGGATATAGTCGAAGCCGAAACGGCCCTTGACGCAGAGCCGGTTGTGATTGGCCGGGCCGTCGCGCCCCTCCGCATAGATCACCTTCTCGTCCTTGACCTGGTAGGTGACCTGGCAGCCGACGCCGCAATACGGGCACAGCGAATCCACCTTGCGGTCCGGATAGGTGACGCGCTCCTGCTTGTCGTCGAGCATCACCGACGGCATCAGCGCGCCGGTCGGACAGGCCTGCACGCATTCGCCGCAGGCGACACAGGTCGATTCGCCCATCGGATCGTCGAAGTCGAACACGATCTTGGCGTCGTGATTGCGATACGCCATGCCGATGACGTCGTTGACCTGCACCTCGCGGCAGGCACGCACGCACAGCCCGCACTGGATGCACGCATCGAGATTGACGCGCATCGCCGGATGACTGACGTCCGGCGTCCACCGTTCCGCGGCCGGAAAGCGGCTCTCGGTGACGCCGGTCCTCTCGGCCCAATGCCAGAACTTCGAATCCGGATCGTGCGAGGTCTCGCGCGCCGGCTGGTCCGCGACCAGGAGCTCCATCACCATCTTCTGCGCGGCGACGGCGCGATCGCTGGCGGTCTTGACCTTCATGCCGACGGAAGGCGTGCGCTTGCAGGACGCTGCCAGCACGCGCTCGCCCTCGATCTCGACCATGCAGGCGCGGCAATTGCCGTCGGGCCGATAGTCCGGCGCCGGCGAGTAGCACAGATGCGGAATCTCGCTGCCCTGACGCTTTGCCACCTGCCAGATGGTTTCGCCGGGACTGGCTTCGACCTGCTTGCCGTCGAGCTCGAACGTGATCTTGGTCATTCGGCAGCTTCCTTGAACTCGTCGGGGAAGTATTTAATCACCGATGTCAGCGGATTGGAGGCCGCCTGCCCGAGGCCGCAGATCGATGCATCGCGCATCGCCTGGCTCAGCTCATCGAGCAGCGCCCGGTTCCATACCGGCCGTTCCATCAATTGTGCGGCCTTCTGAGTGCCGACGCGGCACGGCGTGCACTGGCCGCAGCTCTCGTCCTCGAAGAAGCGCATCAGGTTCAACGCCGCGAGCTTGACGCTGTCCTGCTGCGACAGGATCACGATCGCGGCGGAGCCGATGAAGCAGCCGTATTTCTCCAGCGTGCCGAAATCGAGCGGGATGTCGTCCATCGACGCCGGCAGGATGCCGCCGGAGGCGCCGCCCGGCAGATAGGCGTGGAAGGTGTGGCCGTCGGCCATGCCGCCGCAATATTCGTCGATCAGCTCGCGCACCGTGATGCCGGCCGGCGCAAGCTTCATGCCGGGGTTCTTCACCCGCCCCGAGACCGAGAAGCTGCGCAGGCCGAGCCGGTCGTGGCGGCCGTGGCTCTTCCACCAGCCGGCGCCCTTCTCGACGATGTCGCGCACCCACCACAGCGTCTCGACATTGTTGATCAGGGTCGGCAGGCCGAACAGGCCGACCTGGAACGGATAAGGCGGCTTGTGCCTGGGCAGGCCGCGCTTGCCCTCAATGCTTTCCAGCAACGAGGACTCCTCGCCGCAGATATAGGCGCCGGCGCCGCGGCGCATGTGAAGCTTCGGGCCGCCGGCGGGCAGCTTGGCGATCTCGCGGGCCAGGATCTCGCGGCAGGCCGGATATTCGTCGCGGATGTAGATATAGACCTCGGACGCCTCGACGACACGCGCGCCGATCAGCATGCCCTCGAGGAAGCGATGCGGATCGCTTTCGAGATAGACGCGGTCCTTGAAGGTGCCGGGCTCGCCCTCGTCGCCGTTGACCGCCATCAGCCGCGGGCCGGGCTCCCCGAGCACCGCGCGCCACTTGCGGCCGGTCGGAAAGCCGGCGCCGCCGAGCCCGCGCAGGCTGGCATCGTCGAGCGCTTTCAGCAGGTCGTCCTTCGTAAGCTCGCCCGAACGCAATCGGTTGAGCAGCCTGTAGCCGCCACCGGCGACATAGGCGTCATAATCGACATAGGCGGGCAGATGGGCGTGCGTGTCCTCGGCCTTCGCCGCCGCCAGCACATTGTCGACCGTGGCGTGATCGACGAAATTGTGTCCGACCTCGGCGGCGGGCGCGGTGTCGCAGCGGCCGACGCAGGGCGCGCGCACAACGCGGATGCCTGGGCCGGCCGAGCTCTGCAGGTCCTGCAACAGCTTCTCGGCACCGAGCATCGCGCAGGTCAGCGAGTCGCAGACCCGGATGGTTAGCGGCGCGATGTCGGGCTCGCCTTCCTTCACCACGTCGAAATGCGCGTAGAATGTCGCGGTCTCGAACACCTCGGCGAATGACAGCTTCATCTCGTCGGCAAGCGCGGCCAGATGCGCCGCCGAGATCTGGTGGTAGCGGTCCTGGATCAGGTGCAGGAACTCGATCAGCATGTCGCGCTGCCGCGGCCGATCGCCGAGCAACTGCTCGATCTCGTGGGCCGCGGCCGGGTCGACCTGGCGGCCCTTGGGGGTGGATTTCGCGCGCTTCCGGCCCGCGCCGGGATGCTCGAAGCTGCGGACCTGGTGCACGTCATGCGTCGTCATAGGCGTCTCGTTACCGCTGTCAGATCAATAGTCTAGCGCCTTGGCATGCCAGATGCCAACTAAATTCGAAGCGTTCCAAACAGCATTAGGGGGCATGCAGCCGCCTGTCACGCCCCCTTGATCCAACACGCTCGCGAAGCGCCAGTTCTCACGTCTTCTCCATGCAATCGGCGATATAGAACCAGCGGTCGTCGCCGGTCAGCCCCTTGGCCTTCACCTCCCTGCGACAGGCCTTCCGCTTCGGCTTATTGGCCTTCCACTGCGCCTTCATGGTCTTCAGCTTCTCCATCGTCAGCTTGATCTTCGTTGGCTTGGCCGTGGTCGAGGTCGGCGCAGGGGTGGCCGGCGACGCGGTCTGCGCCGACGCCATGTGCAGCGTGGCTGAGACAAGCAGCACAGCGGCAAGACAGGGTCCGATGCGAAACATTGCGGACTTCCTTTTTGGCCTATCCGTTGATCTGAAAAATGAGACAAGCCGCGGAACGAGCCTGCCCGTTCCGCGGATCGCGCGACGTGAAATCAGAGGATCTTGATAGCGCTCTCCAGCGTCTTCCAGACGCCCCAGGCCAGCGGAATGCCGACGAACAGCCAGAACAGCGCCGCCTTGCCGTCCAGGCCGCCCTTGCCGATGCCGAACGATCCACGCTGCACGGCCGCGTCGCTCTTGGCGCTAGCCGCCTGCAACTTGGCGACCTCCTCGCCGCTCATATGCCATTTCGGATCGACCGGCTTGATCAGATAGTTGCAGATCAGGCCGGCGATCAGCATGGCGCACAGAATGTACATCGTCGTGTTGTAGAGATGGTCGCGCGGCACGCCGGCCCTGAGCTGGAATTCGCGGATGTAGTTCACCACCACCGGACCGATGATGCCGGCCGTCGACCACGCCGTCAGCAGCCGGCCGTGGATGGCGCCGACAAACTGGGTGCCGAACATGTCGGCGAGATAGGCCGGCACGGTGGAGAAGCCGCCGCCATACATCGACAGGATGATGCCGAAGCCGAGCACGAACAGCAGCTTCGAGCCGATCGCCGCAAAGGTCGGCGCCAGCGCGTAGAGCGCGATGCCGAGGACGAAGAACGTGTAATAGGTGTTCTTGCGGCCGATGTAGTCCGACAGCGAGGCCCAGAAGAAGCGGCCGCCGATGTTGAACAACGACAGCAGGCCGGCAAAGCCCGCGGCGATTCCGGCAATCGCGGTCTTCTGCTCGACCGAAAGCTGACCGAACGCCAGCTCCGGATGTCCGATCAGCTTGCCCGCGAAGATCTCCTGGAGCATCGGCGAGGCCATGCCGATCACGCCGATGCCGGCCGAGACGTTCAAGCAGAGCACCCACCAGATCAGCCAGAACTGCGGCGTCTTGTGCGCATTGTCGAGATGCACATGATGCTCCGAGATCATCGACTTCTTCTCGCTCGGCGGCGTCCAGCCGTCCGGCTGCCAGCCCGGCGGGGTCACGCGATAGGCGAAGGCGCCGATCATCATGAATACGAAATAGATGACGCCCATCGCGACGAACGTCTCCCAGACGCCGACCGAGGTCGGTGTCTTGAAGTAGTTGATCAGGAGGTTCGCGAGCGGCGCGCCGATCATGGCGCCGCCGCCGAATCCCATGACGGCCATGCCGGTCGCCATGCCGCGACGATCGGGAAACCACTTGATCAGCGTCGAGACCGGCGAGATGTAGCCGAGGCCGAGACCGACGCCGCCGATCACGCCGGCACCGAGCCACATGATCCAGAGCTGATGCACGTAGATGCCGAAGGCCGCGACGATCAGTCCGCCGCCCCAGCACAATGCCGCGACCACGCCCGCCTTGCGCGGCCCAGCGCGCTCCAGCCATCCGCCCCAGATCGCAGCGGAAACGCCGAGCAGCACGAAAAACAATGTGACCATCCAGCCGAGGCTCGCGACCTTCCAGTCGCACGTGGTCGTGAACAATTCCCCGAGCAGCGAAATGTCGGGGCAGTCCTTCGGGGCGTTCAGCCCGATCGCGCGTGACAGCGGCAACCAGAACACCGAGAAGCCGTAAGCCATGCCGATGCAGAGATGAATGCAGAGCGCGGCCGGCGGCACCAGCCAGCGATTGAAGCCGGCGGTCGCAATCGTCCGCTCCCTGTCAAGGATACCTGCGCCTGCTGCGGATACAGTTCCGGCGCTGCTCATCGTCGTCATTGATGCCTCCCCTGCAGCCGCCGCCCTTGGCAGCGCGTCTGCCGTCTTCGATCCCGCTTCCGCCCTGTTCACGGCGCAACTTTGATGTCGTTGTTCCGCACAATTCCCTTGCATGCGCCGGGACCACCACGCGCATTTTGGAATTCTAACACCCGATGCGGCCGGATATGCCCGCGGTCGTGCGGCCGATCTGGAGGAAGGTCTGCCCTAGCCCACCCTCACGCCGCTTCCCAGGCACGACTCCGTCTCCACACCCCAGTGGAGATTATCAATTCGCGCAGAAGCCGGAACAGGTGTCGATAGGCAAAAGGTAGATATCAAGCCGTGCCTAGCTGATACGCGGCGATGCAGCATTCGACTTGTCTATCGCTCCATTCGTCTTCTCGATCAGGAAGACGATGCGAACATCGCTTCGTTCGGTGATCTCGACCCTGTCGCCGGTTTCGCGGATGAGGTTCGGAATGTCGATCACCGAAAGCGGGTCGGTGCAGTGCACTTCGAGGAAATCTCCGGGTGTCACGCTCTTGAGCGCCTTGCGCGTCTTCAGTGCGGGCAGCGGACATTTCAAGCCGGTGAGATCGAGCTTTGTCGTGGTCATGGCTCGACCATGGCGAAGCGACTGTGCATCGTCAACGCTCACATCAGGTTTGCATAGGATAGGAAGCCGACCGTCTGGCCCGGCTCGACGCGCGCCACCTGCTCGCCGAGCTCGACCAGTCCGTCGGTGTCGACAAGTGATGACAACAGGCCGGCGCCTTCGCGCGGAAACTTGATCGCCTCGCGCGCACCATCCTGCGTTTCGCGGAGACTGACGCGGACATATTCGCGCCGCCCGAGCTTCTTCTTGTAGGTGAAGGCCGCGCGCACCGCCAGCGCTATCAGCGGCTCCTGCCGCGCGCCCATCAGTGCCAGCACGGTCGGACGCACCACGTGGACGAACGTGACGAAGCTCGCCACCGGGTTTCCCGGCAGGCCGATCAACGGCGTACCCTCGATAATACCCATCGCGACGGGCCGCCCCGGCTTGATCGCCATCCGCCACAGCACGAGCTTACCGACCCCTCGACACCGGCCTTGACGTGATCCTCCTCGCCGGTCGAGACGCCCCCGGTGGTGAGGATCAGGTCATGCGCGGCGGCGACGTTGCGCAGCGCCGCTGCAAGTGCTGTGCGTTCGTCGCGCAGGATTCCGAGATCGCTGACGTCACAGCCGAGTCGGCGCAGCATCGCCATCAGCATGAAGCGGTTGGAATCGAACAATTGCGGCGCCGCGCGACGCTCGCCGGGCGACACCAGTTCATCGCCGGTGGAGAACACCGCAACGCGCAGCCGCCTGACGACGGCGAGCTCGGTCAGGCCGAGCGCCGCCGCGAGCGCCACGTCCTGTGGCCGCAGCCGCTGGCCGGCCGGCAATGCCACGTGTCCGAGCGGAATGTCCTCGCCCGCCGGGCGGACATTGGCGCCGGGCTTCAGTCCGGCCGGCAAGACGACCTTGTCGTGCTCGAGGCGGACATCCTCCTGCATGAACACGGTGTCGGCGCCATCGGGCCTCGGCGCTCCCGTGAAGATGCGCATCGCCTCGCCCGGCTTCAGCGCAGCCTGCGCCGACGCGCCGGCCTGCACCCGGCCGGACAATGCAAAGGCGCGTGCATCGGTCTGCGGCAGATCACCGCTCGCCACCGCATAACCATCGACCGCGGAGTTGGTGAACGGCGGCAAAGGCAAGGGCGCGGCGATGCCAGCGGCAAGCACGCGGCCATCGGCTGCCGCAAGCCTCACCGTCTCGACGTCAGCGACGGCGCTGACGCGCGCAGCGATCAGGCGCACCGCCTCGTCCACCGACATCATCGGCCCGCCAAAGGCAAAACAATCGTCCGACAGTTGCGCCATTCAGTCTCGTCAGCTCCCGGCCGAAGCCATCGCCAGCACGTCGGCAACCGGGAGCGCCGACCGCAGCATCAATTCAGCGACCTCCTCGATGTCGTCGAGATGGGCCATCGGCAACGTGGTTTCAACCACGACGTCGCTGACGATGCCGACCACGCTCGCATCGTCGGGGAACAGCAGCGGCTTGCCGTTGGCCGCGCGATGCACCTCGATCTTGTTGACCGCCTCGCGCTTGAACCCCTCCACCACCACCAGATCGACCCGCGCCATCTTGGCGAGCAGTTCCGGCAGCCGCGGCTCGCTCGCGCCGCGCAGCTCGTGCATCAAGGCCCAGCGCCGTGTCGAGGACACCAGCACCTCGGTAGCGCCGGACTGCCGGTGCACCCAGGAATCCTTGCCGGGCACGTCGACGTCGAACTCGTGATGGGCGTGCTTGATCACGGAGACGCGCAAGCCGCGGCCGAGCAGATGCGGGATCACCCGCGACAGCAAGGTGGTCTTGCCGGCGCCGCTCCATCCCGCGAGGCCTATCACTTTCATCTTGCTTCGCTCTCCATCACGGAACCGGCTCTAACCCCGTCATTGCGAGGAGCCCGCGACAAGATTGCAAAGCAATTTTGCGCTGGAGCGACGAAGCAATCCATGCCTCCGCGGGCGGATCGATGGATTGCTTCGCGGAGCCTGTCATTGGGCGCGCGTTCGCGCGACCCGTTGGCTCGCAATGACGGTCCTGGTCGAGGTTTCATTCAATTCCTCACATGCTTATATCGGCTGCAAGCCCTTGTCATGCTAGCCTGACCGACATGATGAAGATCGAGAAAGCGCCCGTTCCCCTGATCGTCCCCAATCCGGACGATCCTCGCCTGACCGAGCGCGTCACCGGCACCGACCAGACCGGAGCCGCGGTCGAGATCAAGGTGCCGGTGGAGCGGCCGCTGACGCTGTATCTCAACGCGCAGGAGATCGTCACCATGATGACATCGGCGACTATCCGGAATACCTGGCGCTCGGCTATCTCCTGAACCAGAACATGCTCAAATACGACGACGTCGTCACCGAGGTCGAATATCACGACGATCTCCAGGTTGTGGTCGTCCGCACCGAGCATCACACCAATTTCGAGCAGAAGCTGAGGAAGCGCACGCAGACCTCAGGCTGCGCGCAGGGCACCGCATTCGGCGATCTGCTGGAGGCGGTCGAAAGCGTCGTGCTGCCGAAATCCGAGCTGCGCACCTCCTGGCTCTACCAGATGACACAGACGATCAACACCATGCCCTCGCTCTATCTCGAGGCCGGCGCGATCCATGGCTGCGTGTTGTGCAAAGAAGGCACGCCGCTCTGCTACACCGAGGACGTCGGCCGCCACAATGCCGTCGACAAGATCGCCGGCTGGATCTATCGCCACGAGGTCGATCCCGGCGACAAGATCCTTTACACCACCGGACGGCTGACCTCGGAGATGGTGATCAAGACGGTGCGGATGGGAATTCCGATCCTGGTGTCGCGCTCCGGCTTCACCGCCTGGGGCGTCGAGCTGGCGCGGCAAGTCGGGCTGACGCTGGTCGGCCGCACCCGCGGCAAACGCTTCATCGCGCTATCAGGACAGGAGCGCATCGTGTTCGACCAGAACCTCGACTATGTCGAGGAGGAATCGGCCCGGCACAAGCGCAAGGGCGAAGCGCGTGACGACTGATATTCCTGGTGTTCTGCTCGCCGGCGGTCTGGCGCGACGCATGGGCGGCGGCGATAAGCCGATGCGCACGATCGGCGGCCGCACCATCCTCGCGCGCGTGATCGCGCGGCTGGCGCCGCAATGCGACGGCCTGGTCCTCAACGCCAACGGCGATCCGGCGCGCTTCGCCGCGTTCGGATTGCCCGTGATCGCCGACACGGTGGCCGATTTCCCCGGCCCGCTCGCTGGCATCCTCGCCGCGCTCGATTGGGTGGCGGCGCACCGGCCCGACGTCTCGCGGGTGCTGAGCGCCGCCGCCGACTGCCCGTTCCTGCCGCGCGACCTGGTGGCGCGGCTTTATCGGGCCCTCACCGAACAGGACGCGCAACTCGCGGTCGCCGCGTCCGGCGGCCAGTCGCATCCGGTGATCGGGCTGTGGAGCGTGACCTTGCGCGACGAGCTGCGCCACGCGCTAGTCGTCGAGGATGTGCGGAAGATCGACCGCTGGACCGCGCGCTACAAGCTGGCGACCGTCACTTGGCCCACCACCCCGCTCGACCCGTTCTTCAACGCCAACACAATGGACGATATCGCGGAGGCTGAACGGCTGGCGGCGTTGGATGAGGCGGGTGCGCGATAGAGCCGAGCCTTGGGAGCGCTGGGCAATAGTGGCGCGCCGCGCGTCCAGTGTGCCGCCTATCTCGGAGGCCCTAACCCCATGGGGTCAGCCAACCCGTTGGCTGGCAGGCCGTCCTGTCTTGGCGAGCCTTGCCGATCGGCTCTCTTTCGAGGCCTGATGGCGCGCCCGGAACCTCTTCCGAAGGCGCAGCGGGTCGCCCGCCAGGACTTCTTCCAAGGTTGTGTTCCTGAAACGAAGCCGTCTTAACATGGCACTGCTCCCTGATGCAGGAGCTCAATGGTCACACTCAGCCGCGGGCGCCTACGTGGGGTCCTGCGCTGCTAAACGATAACGTGCGACGGCGCGCTTTGCTTCAACGGGACCGCCGATACCGGCCGACAACCTCTTACCCGGCTGATTTACCTCAAAATTTCCCGCGAATTCCCTGCAGGGGCGCCCACAATGGAGTAAGGTTCCATAGATTCGTCGCAGCGGGAAGTTCACATATGCCTCGCGTGCCTTCGATCGCGCCCTCACAAGCGGACCATGATACCT
>Ga0099824_1011378_pt1 | contig 10090 bp, 5 predicted proteins | sample SiratrowhiteBW_FD_76837 | JGI IMG/M metagenome (GOLD analysis project Ga0099824, IMG submission 76837) | Root nodule microbial communities of legume samples collected from California, USA - Siratro white BW | ecosystem: Host-associated > Plants > Roots > Nodule | place: USA: California... | reverse complement strand
TCCCCCTGAGACTTTCCTGACCAGCTATATTTCAAGCTGCAGTCACCCAGTTCAGACCTCCTTCGACTCTCACCACCTAGTAATAATCGTCTATTTGATTCATACTACTAGTAGAGTCAGGATGTCAATCATTCACCCGATCCTTAGACAATGCACTTCCTAACTAACCCAGACATGGGTGTTTTCTTTCCTGAAAACACTATACTTAGGCTTTGACAAACTTTATCAACACTCTTACCAATATCACATTACAATATAGATCTCTACTCATGCATTCATTCACTTTTAAATCTCAATCTCCACTTCAATCTTAACATCTAAAGAAATCACTAAACTATCAATATAATTAAACTTAAATTATCAATTAATTGGTTTTACTAAATACATACATTGCATTCCAAAGAGCTAAACATTCAGAAACAAAAGCCAAAAAAAAAATTTCTTTTTTTTTTTTTAGCTTTGGGCGAGACCAATTTCGCCTTGGCGAAAATACCCCTTGCCTGAGCGAAAAGTTTATCGCTTGGGCGAAAGTAGTCCATAGAGCAAGGTCTATTTTCGCCTGAGCGAAAATACTCTCGCTTGGGCGAAAGATTTCTCGCCTAGGCGAAAGCACTCCAGAGAGCACACTTGCTCCAAGGGCTTCCTCGCCTGGACGACTGTACCCTCGCTTGAGCGAACTACTTTCTCGCCTGGGCGAAAACAGTCCAGAGAGTATACTTGCTACTCGAAACCATTCTCGTCTGGGCGAGATGGTGTCGCCTAGGCGAATTATGCAAAAAATTTAACAGAATTCACTATATCAGAGTTACCATGCTTGCCTCAGATGACTAAATTGGGTGAAAATCAAGCTACATACACGATGAATGATCTACCCTAGTACAAATTATCTATTCAACAGATCAACATATCATCAATTTTCACACAACTATCTCATACATGCAACATTCAATTCAATATTTCAGACCTGCAGGAAACTTTACCAGATACAAATTGTACAATTACTACCATCATTAACTTCTCTATTCAAGACTTAAATTTGTAAATCAAATAAGCACTAAGGTTAGCCTCCCTTACCTGAATTGTAGTTGAAATTCTCTATAACAATCCCAATAGCCTATGCTCCTCAGGAACTCGAATCTGCATTAAAGGACCTCTAATCAACGATCAGACTAACAGACTATGAAGCTGAGCTCATAGAGCCACCGTCCGATGGCTCAGAGGCCACATGCAAGCTCAGTAAACAGAGAAAAGCGAAAACCCTAAACTGACTCTAAGAGAAGGGGCATAAAACGAACTTACTCTATTGGAGATTCTGATCGGATAGACTTGCTCTGTTCTCCGCCACGAGTCCAATGGTGGGCTCTGCTCGAGAAACTGATGGAAGACAGACGCGAAGTCTTAGAGAAAAGTCAGAGAAGAGGGAGGTCAGAGGTTTCAGAGAGATGGTGGCTCAAGTGGGAATAAGACTTGATTACTAACTTTTCCTATAAATACGTGTTTTCAGTTTAATAATATAATAATCAAATGTTCATTCCACTTTTACCACTTCTACTTAGATGATAGATTTTCTAGATTGTTACCATTTAATTTATTAGAATTTTTTTATAGACCACTATAATTTATTGTTTGATATTAGTTAAAGCTTTTTCAACAATGTCAAAAAGACCATTTATTTGCTGATTTAAATTAAATTTTTTCAATAGACATGTGTCATTGTTTTTTTTTTTTTTGTCTATGGTAATTTTTGTTTATTATCAATAAAGATATTTTTTTGTCAATAGTTTATTATAAATTATTTTTTACTGTTAATGAAAAATTTCTATCAATATTAATTAGGATTACTTTTTTTTACTGATGCCAATTGAAGAAATCTAACATTAGTACAAAAAAGTCGTTAAAAATCCTTAGTCGTCAACATTAAAAATAAATTTGATCAAAATTATCAAAATCATTTAAATAATTATAGTCGAACTGAAAATAATATTGATCAATTGAAAAATTTTGTACAAATATTAAATAAAAAAAATTTGACGAATTTTGACTAAAAATTAGCGTCAATGAAGATTGAATACAAAAGACTATTAATATTGAAATTTTTGAATTCTTTTAATAATTATTTAATATTAAAATATTTAATAAAATAAAATTCACTAAATTGAATTGTTTTATCAAAATAAAATATTTACAAATGAAATAATTTTAAATGAGATAAATTCAATGTATTTAAATATATTAAAATTATGAGATTCTTTATTCAAATATAAGACTAATAAATTTCTTAAAAGAAAATTAGAAAATTACCAATGATGGTTGCAGCCAAAAGTAATAATTTTGATTATTACTTTTGGAGAATTAGTAATGACGGAGAACTCCACTTATAAAGGGAGTTTGACATGGCGAGAGAGGTAAAAAGCTACAGGCTAATAATGAGGATAAAATTTTAGAATGTAATTTAATTTTTGAACAAATTTTAAATATTTTATGAAAAGGTATGTTTTAAAATAATTTTGAAAGAAATTAAATTTTTAGAAATTTTATGATAATAATTTAATTATTTAAAGTTATAGAATTTCAAATTTTATTTATATAGATGTTTGGTCTATCTCATGTGGATTAGAGTTATTTAAAACTATGTTAATATAATCCTGTGTTAGGTTGAGCTGAGTCAATCTAGATACAAGTTAAGCTAAGTTGAGGTGGGTTTAAATTCAAGTGAGTTAGGTTATAATGAAGTTAGCTCAAGTCTAGTCGAATTAGGCTCATATGAGGCCAAATTTAGTTGGCCTATGTTAGGCTAAGACATCAGACCCACATCAGGTTTTGAATCCCATATTAAGGATTGTTTCTTCTTGCACCTCCAAGTGTTTTTGGGGCACTTCCAAGACATTGCAAAATATGTCGTTTCACAACGCATTCCAGCACCTCCCAATTCGTTGTAAAACGACATATTCCGCAATGTGTATTCGGATCCGAATGAACATTGCGGAATAAGCCGTTCCGTAACACAATATGTTCGGAAAAAACTCATTCCAAGTCACAAAATCTCCCCAAATATCCTACAAATCTTTCAATAGATCATGCATACCTCAAATACTTGTCCAATATAGTGCTATTCAACGATTACGGAATGAAATCGGCAACAAAACTGCACAACGGAACTGTGGGAGAGCTTGGAGGTGGCGCACGACAATGGTAGAGGTGGAAGGAGAAGGCTTATGAAGATTTAGGGTGTAAGGGTAAAATGGTCTTCACAGTATAAAAGTGTCCGTTTCAGAAAATTTAGAGGTGCCCCAAGAACTACTTGAAGGTATAAGTAGAAGCGGTCCATATTAAGTTGAGTCAAGTTAGTCCAGGTTCAGGTCTAGTTAAGTTGACTTGACATTCAACCAAGTTGTGTTTGGTTCAGGTTAAACTAATTTCAATTAAGATAAGATAAGGTTGAGCTCAAATCAACTTGAGTTCTATGAGATCCAGATCTAGTTAAGTCAACTTAATCCATATTCAATTAAAAGATATAAATTAAATTGATTTGAATCAAGATTAGATAACATCATACTCAAATCAAGTTGAGTTTTATAGGATCTATATCAAATTAGACTCAAGTAAAATTGAGATGAAAAATCAAGTCAAATTAAACTTTGTTCAACTAATAAACCAAATTTATATTAGATTAGAATCATATCCAGTTGAGTTAAATTAATTACATGTTAAGTCCATTAAATCGATTTCATATCAAATCTAATCTAATTAATTAAGTGAATTTAATTTAAATTTAATCTAATTAAATTAAAGTATATAAATCAATTTAATTAAATTAAAATAAATATAAATTTTAAATCTAACCTATTTTATTGAAAATGGATTGAATCCATAATTTTTGAAAAATCTAGGGGGGTGATCATCCCTAAAATGATAAAATCCATTTCCGTTCTTATTAACGTCGATAAAGTTGGAAGATATTTTGATGCAACCCAAAAGGTCCTTTTCCTTTCGAGTTCTGGTAAGTAAAAAAGGTTGGCAAATAGTCCCTTTTTTGGGCCCGAACGTTGATATCTTTGAATTTCTTCAACAAAAAGTGTTGATATTTTCAAAATTGCAAACTTTTTCTTCATGAAATATCTATGTCCTGTTGGATGCGAAGGAAAATATAATAATAAAATAAGAAAAACTAAATAGCTGAATACAAGTTGTCAAACCTAAGGTGAGATAGGTCCCGCACCTATTTGACAGAAACATCTTTTATCAGACTTTATTAATTTTTAATTAGAAATAGAATCTCTTAGAACACATAAGGACCATGTTAAGTGAAGAAAACTTCACTGAAAGTACCAAACTGCCATCACTTTATCTACACAAAATAGCAAACATCCGGCTTGGAAGTAAATTCACGAGAAACTTTATTAATTAATTACAGATATTTTCACTCTTTATTATTGAAATTTTGGACACTGATTAGGATTGATGGTGAGAGTGTGATATTTTGGTTTGGACCTCCAAAAGTAAACGTCAAAAACACGAAGCTAATTCTTAACCACTTATATTGTTGGTGTCCTTTTCTCCAAAAGTCTCACTCACTCCTTTATGGATTAATTTTCTATACACAACTTTTTTGCACCATATTCCACAATGATATTTGATATCATTTTTGTAACTTAATTAAATAAAGATGTAATTACGTTTATAAATAGATAATGTGAGTTTGAAAATGTGATTGAAAGAGGAGAGTGGAGAAGAAGATGGTGTGGGTGCATGAGAAAGTGAAGGGGTTTGTGAGGCACAGATGGGTGGTGTTTGTGTGCGCGATGTGGGACATGTCTTTCGCTGGTACCTCGTACATGTTCGGGAGCATATCGCCGGTGATAAAGAGCAGCATGGGTTTCAACCAGAAGCAGGTGGCGTTCATGAGCGTGGCCAAGGATTTGGGTGACAACGTTGGTCTTCTTGCTGGCAGATTCAGCCAGCTGTACCCCATTTCAGCTCTTATTCTTGTTGGTGTCTTGCATAATGTTCTTGGCTATGGCCTTGTTTGGCTTGTCGTCACGCACCGTCTTCCTGCTTTGCCCCTCTGGCTGGTATGTTCACTTCCAAACTCACAAACAAACACTCCCTTCTCTCTTCTCTGCTAACAAAGCCTCTTTTCTGTAATCATTGTTTCATATTCTGTCTACTAGGATCTTTATCATTTATCACAGAATGAATCTTGTATTCTCTCTTCTAGTTACGAATGCAATTTGTTTTCTTACTATTAAGTTTGTTTGCTAAAATTGTTGGCTTACAATTTTGCCTCTCCATAACTTACTTCCTGTTAATAAGTTACCTTCTAATTTAAAAGTTAGTATAAATTAATTATTAGAATTATAAATATTTAAGAGAACAAGTTAACTTTTTTGTATTGGAAATATTTAATACAACTAGTTACTTATGAGGTTTATTATATAAATAAAATTTATGTTTTTTTAGATAATAATATTATGTAATTATAATTTTAGAATTAAAAAAAAAATCTTATTAAAAATTTAATAGATTTATTTCGATTAGTCAAATTTAATTTTTATTTATTTTTGGATTTTTTTCAATTTAAACTAGTGTTATATTATTTTTTTATATTTTTATTGTGTAATTTTTACTTGTATAATATTATATTTATATTTAAATTTGAAACGTTACTTTTTTAATTAAAATTAAATTAAAAAATAAAAATAACTTAATAAATATTAAAAATAATAGAATAATTAATCATGTGATATAAAATAAAAATAAGTAAAAAAAATTATATATATATATATATATATATATATATATTAAAATGTAAAAATAATAAAAGAAGAAAATTAGATAAAGTATAAGCTAAAAACTAGCGTAATTAACTTATATAACTCATGAGTTAGGACTTCCTGAAATAAATTCAGGTATCTTAGAATTAATCAAACTAGTCAAATAAATTAATAGGTAGCTATTAATCTTATCAAATATATTTTTAAGATTAATATTTTCGTTATTTATATTTTTTACCTATTTTTTTATTTATATATATTATGATGTAAAAATAAAAGAGAAAAATAAAAATATCTTATAAATATTTTATCAAAATTAAAAAAATTATTGTATTTTTATTTTCAAAAGAATTTAAAAAAACGCTCAAAGTTTATTAATTTTATAAAAGTGATTTTGAAAGTTAGTATACTTTCATTATATAATTATTAAACTGATAGTAGCTGAGGTTCTTAAGTGCTTATTGAACATTGACTTCATCTTGGGTTGTGCTGCGAGTTCCCACACTTGGAGAAACTTCAACCCAATTCATGCTCGTAAAATAACGTGTTAACCAGGTGGTGGTGATTTGCAGCTATGTGTTCTAATCTTCGTAGGACAAAATGGGTCAACATATTACAACACAGCAGCACTGGTTTCCAGCGTCCAAAGTTTTCCCGAGAGCAGAGGCCACGTGGTGGGGATTCTGAAGGGCTTCGTTGGCCTAAGCGGTGCAATCTGGACTCAAATCATAGCCATGCTCAAACTCCCTGATCAAGCCTCTATCATTTTCATCATTGCAGTTGGACCTGCAATGGTTTCACTAGCCCTCATCTTCATCATCAGACCCGTTGAGAGTTATAAGCAATCTAGAGCCTCTGATGAATCAGGTTTCATGTTCATATACAGCATTTGCCTTCTCTTGGCTGCTTACTTGACGGGAGTTTTGTTGCTAGAAAACGTCCTTCATTTGGACCAAACCACCATCTCGTTGTTTGCACTCGTTTTGATCATTCTCATATTGCTTCCGATCGTAGTTCCCATCCTCTTGGTTTTCTTCTCTGGACCCCAGAGTGCTGACCAAGAAGCCCTCTTGGAACCACCAATGCTAGAAGCAACTAAGTCTAAGAAAGTGATTGGGGAGAGTAGTACTAGTACTACTAGTAGTAGTACTACCAAAGTAACCAAACACGTTGAAAATGAGAAGAATGTTCCTCCGAAGTTGGAGGTGCTTCCTTTGTCAGAAGGGCCAAGGGACATGTTTCAGATTCAAGCTAGACTTTGGCAAGCTGTTACCAAAGCTGTGAGGAAAATCAAGCTGAAAAATGGACCCAGTAGAGGAGATGATTTCACCTTGTCACAAGCAATGGCCGAGGCTGATTTTTGGGTCATGTTTTTCTCTCTAGTCATGGGCGCTGGCTCGGGCTTGACCATCATAAATAACATGGGACAGATATGTCAATCACTGGGAGACAACAACGTTAATGTCTATGTGTCAGTTATCAGCATATCCAACTTCCTTGGTCGCGTTGGTGGCGGCTACTTCTCAGAGGTTATAGTAAGGTACGTATACCATCTCTACTATATATGCTATTTCTATTATTTATATGGAGCAAAAATAGATAAGATGAACCATATAAAAAGATAAGAATTTTCATCTTAGAACGTGTGCTTTTGTTCATGGTTTTTGAAACAGAAATTTTGGCTACCCGAGACTTGTGGCATTGGCAGTGATTCAAGCGATGATGTCTTTGGGACTCTTGTACTATGTGATGGGATTGGTTGGACACGTTTACGTGGTGGGAATAGCAAACGGCTTTGGATACGGTGCTCACTGGTCAATTGCTTTAGCAGCAGCTTCAGAGCTATTTGGCGTGAAAAACTTTGGAACTTTGTACAATTTTCTGACTATGGCTAGCCCAGCAGGGTCTCTCTTCTTGTCTGGTTTTGTGGCAAGCACAATATATGACTACTATGCAGAGCAACAAGCAAAGCACCGAATGGTGCAAAGCCTAAATAACAACGAGTTGCTTCTTTGCGAGGGAAACGTTTGCTTCTCACTCACGTGTGGAATATTGGCACTGGTTTGCTTGTTTGCAGCTTCTTTGAGCTTGGTCATTGTTCACAGAACTAGGAGGTTCTATGCACAACTTTATGTGGAGTCTCGAAGGTAAAAAGTGGAGCAAATATATGTATGAGACCTCCATTGGAGAGTCTCAATACCGTTTGAATATTGTGTTGGATTATTGTTCGTATATATTCTGCCTCCCTCACCTATCTTCTGGACTCTTATATTTGTTAAGACAAAAGCTTACTTACACTTTTCTTTTTACTTGTTGAAATTCGTATGTATATACATGTATAATACTGCACTTTAAATCTAATTCCATTTTACAAAATTGGTTTATAAGGGGAGTTTTATACTTACTTATAAAAGATCTCATCTCTTTCTTATAATCTTACTTTGAGACTCTTCAACTCAAGAGGAAAACTTATACGTAAAAGTGGTTCGATAGTGGCCTGATAGCACTAAAAAAAATATTATTTAGAGACCAATTTTTAGTTATCAAATGAAATGGTTACTAATTGTAACCAAAATAGTTACCAAATTAGATTTTGATTGTTAAATAACTACAAAATAGAAGTAATGATTGAATTTAGTGACCAATGAGGCCAAATAATTGGTATCTAATATTAGCTACCAAGGTTTTAGTGACTTATACCATTAGATTCTAAATTAGTCTCTAACTTAATTAGATACCAATTTAGAATCTAATAGCATGGTTAGATACCAATTTAGAATCTAATGACATAGGTCACTAAAACTTTGGTATCTAATGTTAGATACCAATTATTTAATTTAATTGGTTACTAAATTCAATCATTACTTCTATTTTATAGTTATTTAGCAACCAAAATTTAATTTGATGACTATTTTGGTCTCAATCATTTCATTTGATAGCTAAATATTGGTTTCTAAATAATTTTTTTTTTAGTGTAGGCTCAATAACTTTGCTAGAATACACTCTGATACTATATCATAAATAAATTTTAAATTTAATGGAATCTTACCAAACTAACTTTTAAGATAAGGTTTGCACCTGAGATCAGGAATATATGAGTTTCATTATTATTGAATAGATAGTATTTACCTTGAATTTACATTAATTCTAATTAATGAAAAAAGTATTAGAATGATTCAATTTGTAAGCTGCCCACATGCATGACAATTATCTAAAAGAATAATACAACAAAAGCCTTGCCTGGGAAAGGAGGGCAAAACCACCATTTTGGTAATTTTCTTATGATCGAGTTTAGTAGTTTTTGAAAAAATTATGTAATTAATTGGTAAGACGTACTAGGAAAAATGACATCATAATATTTTATTTTTAAGTGTGGCTTAGTTTTTTCTTTTAAACATCACTTCATCCTAAGATAATAAAGAAGTCTGAAATTGTATTTATAAACACAATTTTATAGTAAAACTAAAAGCACTACTTTATGATTTCTAAATAAAGAAAATAAACCCGTGCTATAAAATAACTTTAACATAAAAAGAAAGACAAAATTAGTATTTAGAAGTATATTTCCTTTCTTATAAAATCGTTCATCAAGCATGACTTGTTTAAAAATTATCTAAATAAGTAAGTTTAGAAAAAAAATATATATGGTTAGGAAAAATCGTATTTGATTATGAAACCGGCTTCCTATATATATTCTATGTTTTCCCGTATGGAAGGGCATTAATTGATTTGATGAGGTAGATATTGAGCATGAAACAAGTAACAATCATTAGTGAAATGTTTAAATCTACATTTAAATTTAAAGGTTTCCTCTTCCTTGGTTTCTTTTTACTATGACATCGTGCTGATGCAGGGTTGCTATTCATTTATTTCATATTAAACTATTAAATTATAAAAGTCATTGTTATTCTCCTCATAACGTTTATAGGAGATGGAAAAGAAATATACAAAATTTGTAGAGTGTAGGACGATTTCATTAAGAATTTTTAGAGTATAATTCATTTTATAAAAAAATTAAATTGTTTTATGATAATAATTACGAGACAAATTTTTTATCATAATTAAAGTGTTTCCAGAATTGCTGCATACATGTAAGTGTTTCTTTTCCATTGCTGCATACATGTAATTCTCATAACTGCATAACTGTGTTTTCTGCATAAAAAGTTTTTATATTTGGTTTTTCTGGGGGAAGTAGAGTATATGAATATGAATCCAGATAATGAAGTATTTCCAGAATTGCTGCATACATGTAAGTTTTCATCACCAACTTCTTCTCTGCATTTGCATTACTTTTATCGATCCTGCATTACTGGTAT
>Ga0099824_1011376_pt1 | contig 10092 bp, 4 predicted proteins | sample SiratrowhiteBW_FD_76837 | JGI IMG/M metagenome (GOLD analysis project Ga0099824, IMG submission 76837) | Root nodule microbial communities of legume samples collected from California, USA - Siratro white BW | ecosystem: Host-associated > Plants > Roots > Nodule | place: USA: California... | reverse complement strand
TTCCAAGTAGTGATCTTTGATCAAATATAGAGTTTTATCTTTCAAATTACATAAAATATAAAAAGGATGTTAAATTATGTTTTTAAAATTTTCTAAAACTTGTTTTATAAACAAGAAAATATGGTTTTTTTTTTGTAATTTTGAAACATATTTTGTAAAGATTAACTCATCAAATATAAATACTTTCAAATATATATAAAATAGGTCTAAATACTTTCAAGATATATAAAATAGATAGTTTATTTTTTATTTTTTTATTTGACATAATAAGATGCAGATTACCACGTATAGCATTTTTTGTGGATTATTTGAATTTTTTTGGTTTAGGATTTAATTGAGAATATTTAACTAAAATTATCTTTTTTTAGTTTAGCATTTAGTTTAGGAATGTTGTGCAAAATATCTAAGTGACTAAACCAGCAAAGTATTTAGTTAACCTCTTCAATTTGAATAATGATATCATGTATTGTAACTACATTCTTTTTGTTTCCTTGTTTTGTTCATAAGTTTAATTTTGTATGCTTTGAATTAAAAGTATAAATCATTGATTGATTAGAAAATAGAAAATAACATTTATACATGGCCTATAATATTGTAGTTATTATTTAATGAATTTTGTACGTAAAAAAAATATTGTACGTTAAAAAAATAATAATATTTTTTACTTTGTACGTTTAATTATTTAATTTTTAATGAGATAAAGTATGATATTTTGAGCAACATATTGGCTTGTTAAAGCTTATAAAATTGGTAGTATATGTAAGTGATATGAGTTCAATAATTATATTTTTTTCTTTCATAGAGTACACTTTTTGAATAAGTTTTGAAGTTCAATGTTTGAGTAAGAAAAGTTGTATGTATGTAAAGATATGAAAAGTTCTGAATACAAATGGTGATAATTTTTTTTTTTTTTTAAGTTTCTTCGTTTCGTTGAAAGATAACAATGAAAAGTCTCACGTGTTATTAGCTAAACCCTGTTGATTTTTAGTTTTCTTGATTTTTTTTTACTCTTTCTTTTTTATTTGACATAACAAGATAGTAATTACCACGTACACTATTTGCATTTTTAATATTATTTTGGTTTGTTTCTAAATTTTATTAATTTTTTGGAGTATTTCATTGTTTTAGTCTAAGATTTAATTAAAAATATTTAACTAAAAATATTTGTTTACTTTAGCATTTAATTTAGAATGTGTATGCAATATATTATCACTTAACCTCTTTAATTTCAATATTATCGAAAGTATTTTTATTTTTCTAAAAACCGATGACTGATCTCCAATGGAGAACCTGCTTATTTTCATTAAAAATATACATTATTTTCATTGAAAATAATATATTTCATTACATTAAATAAATAACAAGTTTTCAAAATACATATCTTATATAAAATATAAAATAAATGAAACTAATCCACAAAATTATACTTCATCAGAATATTTAAGTTTAGCAATACATCTAAATCCAAGATATCAAAACTATTACCACAAGGAAAATTAAGCACATATTTTTAATAAAATTATGCAATGTTAAGAAAATAAAGGATTGAGAATTTTTAACTATATTTATTTCATGCTTCAAATTTCACTTCAAATCCATCCTCTTTCATCTGAGCCTTAACACCAAGAAGGAAGAGTAAGCATTTCACTTCAGATCTATTTGCTTTCATCTAAGCCTTAACACAAAGAAGGAAGAGTATTATGCTTAAACAAAAGCAAATTAAATTTGAGAGTTTAATGTAATGGTAAACATCTTGCATTAGTTATACATATTTTTGAGAAAAAAAGTTTAAGAGATATAAGTGGTTTTATATTCCTTGATGACTATTCCATATTTGTAAGGAGAAATCTACATCCATGATTATATGTTGTTTCTCCATTGGATTTCTCCAATTCCATTAATACAAATTGGTATAAGATTTTAGCTAATTCCCTTGTTTGATACCTTGGTTCCTATCATCATCCCTAGATGGTACATATTACTAATTAATATATTCTAAATAAAAACTTATGCATATTAATAACCATTATTTGAATATTAATAATCCATACATTTAAATTATTATAAAACTAAGGAATAACTTACAATTGTCTTCACAACAGGAAACAGTGTAACTACTGGTCTCGGCAACACAAATTTGTGGAATGAAACAATATATTTATTATGTCATCTATCATCTTTCTCTTTTGAAGCTTCATCAAATTTAACAATAGATTTATTACGTCTATCATCTTTCTCCTATGAAGCTTCATGAAATATAATCAAAGGTAAAAACTTGGAAGTAGTATTAAAATTCAAGCATCAATAGGATTAGTGTAAAAAAAAATGTACTACCATAACCAATAAAAACTTTTATCAAATTTTATTAAACATATTACACAGCTAACATTCTACTTCTGACTAACACAACAACAAAAACACACTGTAAGATAACACGTGAAATAAAAAAGATACTACCGAAACGTACTTTAAAAGAACACTATCAAAGCTTCATCATACAAAAATGTTTGGACTCAACACTTAAGATTTTCACCACATTACATACAAAAAGCTTAAAAAGAAATATTCTCTTCAAATCACAAAATAAAAAAATTAAAACAACCCATCAAAATACGGACAAAATTAAGAAATAAAAGAAAATGACATTAAATGTCAAAATAGAAAACAGAGAGTAAAAAAGTAACAAGAGTAAACGTGGCTTAAGAAACTTCAATCGTTAGATTCTAAAATTTTAACGATTTTATGATATGGGTGAAACTTACTTTTGATTTTTCAATTATAATGCATGCTTGGTTAGTTAACAATTAATAGATGCACTTAATTAGAGACATAATACATGGGTGATCAGTTAATAGATGTATTTAACTGGGAACACTTATTAAAAGTCTGCAATTTTTTTAATAAATTTTTGTTTTTCAATCTAATTAATTAGTGATTTTAAGTTGACTTAATTAAGTTTCAAATTTATTATAAATTTAATTATTTTTAATTAAATATTTTAATACATCAAATATTTTTTAAAAAATTATTCTTACATTAAGATCTTATTATTTAATTTTATGTTTGTTATATTTATCATTTAATTTGTAATTTTGCTTCACATAATCGCATCTATCAAACAAAATTAACAATGATATCATATAATTAACAAAAAAAATTAACTATAGAAGCTTAATTGAGAAGTAATAATAATTTAATTAAAAGTACTTAAATATATGAGGAACTTAAAATTTAGTTAAGTATAAATTAATTAACATTATCTTAAATTTTGAAAGAAAATTTCCGGACAATATACACACACTCACTCTATAAATTGAAGAATTTTAAAAATATAACTTTTAGAATATAATTTTTAAAATAAAATTTATAAAATATATGAAATATATTTAAAATAAGTGTTTTGGAAGTATATAATATTTTTCAAAATGAATTTTTTTAAATAAGACACTCTTAATCTTTAATTAGATTTAAAATTTAATGTAGAATTTTAATTATATTAAGTTTGAGTAAGTGGTGTTGTATCTAACAAGATACATAACAAAATAATATTTAGTTACATTAAATCTAAGTAAGTAATACTGCATTTGACTAGACTGAAAAAATAAAATTTAATTATATTAATTAAGAGTGGATGGTGTTGGAACTCACAATACACATGACAAGTGCTATTGCATTTAACAAGACACTACCATTAAGTTTCTTAGTGCACATGCTTTACATATCACAGCACACATAAAGATTAAAAAATATTCTTATTAAATCCTAAAGTGAAAAAAAAGTGAAATAATCTATAAAAAAATGGATAAAATTTAAAAAACAAAGTAAAATGACATTGTACAAGCAAGTACGTAGTAATAAACATCTTATTATATTATGTCAAATAAATAACCGAGAGAAAGAAAAACAAGGAATGTACAGGTTGGACAATAGACTCTATCGGTATCTTTTACCTAAATGAAAAAAAAAACTAAAAATTAAAGAAAAGCAAATAACATTATCACAAATTGAAAAAGAAATATAAAAAACAAGTGCTCAATTTATCCAAATTTTTAATAAAGATGATAGAACTTTTCGAAAAATTCAGAACGAAAACGTTGAAGAATTTTATAGAGCATTACTTTGAGAGTGTTTCCCACAACACAAATTTTGTAATTCTATAATTCTATTTTATATTAAATATACAATCTCATCTATGAAAAAAATAACAATATTATCATATAATTAACAGAAAAATTAACTGTAAAAACTTAATTGAACAATAATAATAAATTAATTAAAAATACTTAAATATACGAAGAATTTAAATTTGAATTAAGTCTAAATTAAAAAGCATAACAAAAGTACAAAAGCAGAACCAACCATTCTCAGTACTTTTACACTTCAACTAGACTCGAGTAAGATATTGTATCCACACCCCAAGACAATTTTCACTCCAAAAACTAATCAAATCAAAACAAAATCTTAAAATATAGTGAAAGAAAAAAACTTGAAAAGAGTACCTTACATGTTATTTTTCTTTTTTATTATCTGATTAAAATTCAAACATCATTATGATTAACGTAAAAAAAGGTACCACCTTATAAAAAAAAAGGTACCACCTCCGGAATGCTCATAACTAATATACACTTTTATCAAGTTTTATTAAACATATTATACAGCTAAAATCCTATTTCTTAATGAAACACACAACAAAACGCACTTTAAGATAACACGTAAAAAATGTACTATCGTGCACATAACCAATACACACCTCTGTGTAGTTTTATTAGGCATATATAATACAGCTAAAGTTCTACTTTTGATTGAAAAACACAACAAAATGCACTTTAATAGAGAACACCATCAGAGCTTCATGCCTACAAAATATATTAAAAAAATAAAAGTTAATTACATTAATTAATTAAGTGAGTAATTAATTATGAGTGATAACATCACTTACTTAACATGATACCACATCTAAGTTTCTCATGACACATGCTTGGACACCACACTGCACACAAAAAGAAAATTAAAAAGGATATTCTCATTAAATTTTAAATTGAAAAAAATTGAAATAATTCACAAAAAAATGGATAAAATTTTAAAAACAAACTAAATTACATTGAAAATGCAAATACATGGTAATCAACATTTTATTATATCAAATAAAAGATAAAAAAGAAAAAAAAAAAGAAATTAGAGAAATGTAAAAAATGGACGAGACTCTATTAGTATCTTTCAACAACAAAATGAAGAAACTAAAAATTAAAGAAAAACAAATAACATTATCTCAAATCAAAAAATAAAGATAAAAAAAAAGTGTTCAATTTATTCATTTTCTAATAAAGATGGTAGAAAAACAAAGAAACTAGGGTTACGAAGAAGTGATAAAGGAAGAAAATGAACTTTTTAAGAAATTCAGAGCAAAAGCAGATAAACTTATTTTTATATTATAATTAATTAGTTGACAATAGGTAAAAAATATTATTATCTTTTCAAAATTGTTAATTTATAAAACATTATTTACGTACAAAAATGCATCAAATAATAACTATAACTACAATATTGAAGGTCATGTTTTTCTTCTATTTTCTAATCAATCAGTAATTCAAAGCATCAAAATTAAACTTATGAAAAAACAAGAATTATGAGTTGTAACATTAGGGGTTTGGGGTATGAAAAATGGGAATTTGTCAAGGATATTGTGAGGAAGGAAGAATTAGATATGGTATGCGTACAAGAAACAAAAACAGATTTGATTGATCCTAATCGATGTAGGGGATTGTGGGACAGCAATATGTTAGATTGGGTTAGTACAATCCAGGAGAATAGAGCTGGTGGCATTATCACTATTTGAAATACGCTTAAATTTAAGTTAATCAGTTCTGAAAGTGGCAAGGGGTATATTATTGTTAAAGGTTTTTGGGCAGAATGGGATGAAGAAGTTGTTATAGTCAACGTGTACTCTCTTCGTGTGATTTTAATGACAAATGTGAAATGTGGGATGAGCTAGTTAAGAGGAGAAAATTCTGGTGTGTTGTAGGGGATTTTAACGCTGAGAGGAAAACTTTTGAAAAAAAGAGGATAATAATGTTGTCAGGGGAACCAAGGAAATGAATAAGTTTAATTCTTTTATACAGAGTATGGAGTTAAACGACATACCTATGATAGGTAGAAGTTTTACATGGTATAGTAGTAATGGAGCTGCTATGAGTAGATTAGACAGAGTTTTGCTTTCGAACCATTGGTTAGAATTATGGCCTGATAGTCGTCAATATATTTTGGATCGATCTCTGATTACTGTGCATTAGTGTTAAAACATAAGATTATTGATTGGGGCCTACATCATTTAGGGCCCATTTAGGCCCTTGATGTTTGGAGAACACATGCTGAATTTTGTAATAGGGTTTCAAAGCTGTGGAAAGATTATTAGGTTACTGGTAATGGTATCTGGGTGCTAAAAGAAAAATTGAAGCCGTTGAAAACTGACCTGAAGGTATGGAATAAGGAGTGCTTTGGGGATGTTGATTATAGAAAAAACAGCTTATTTTATCCATTAGAAATTTGGACTTAGATGATGAGAACAACCAGTTGGGACAGGAGGGGAGGGAGGAAAGAAGGAAGTTATTGGCAGAATTATATGTGGTCTCATATCAAATAGAGGTTTTAGCAAAACAAAAATCCAGGACTAGATGGCTGGAAGAAGGTGATTTGAACACAAAGTCCTTTCACAGATCTGTGAAATGGAGGAGGGCAAAGAATAGTATTAAGGGTTACCTTTAGAGAATGGGTGGTGTGAGGATCCTACAAGAGTGAAGGAGGAGATTTGGTAGGGATAGATTCAGCGAGTGTAAGAGGGTTAACATAAAATTAGATAATATTGAGTTCCCTTTCGTAAGTGTTGAAGAAAGTAAAAGGTGTTCACTGAAGAGGAGGTAAAAGGTGCTGTCTAGGACTGTGATGGGTCTAAAAGCCCTGGCCAGATGGATTTAATATTAATTTTTTCAAACACTCATGGCAAACGGTTAAGGATGATATTATGAGTGCAGTGCAAATTTTCCATAGGTTTGGGAAGTGGTCAAAGGGGACAAATGTTTCTTTCATTACCATCATTGCAAAAGTAGATAACCTCAAAGGATAGACGGATATAAACCATATCTCTTGTAGGGTGTTTTTATAAGATAATATCCAAAATATTATTGAAACCGGTTCTTAATAATATTACTAATACTAGACAATATGCCTTCTTGGCAAATAGAGGTATTTTTTATAGCGTTTTGGTAGCCAATGAATTATTAGATGAAGCAAAAAGAGTAAAAAAGACTTGCATCATGTTCAAAGTTGATTTTCTATAACTTGGTTGACTGGGACTTTTTAGATGGTTGACTGGGACTTTTTAGAATATACGATGGGAAGGTTGGACTTTGATGAGAAGTGGATTAGTTGGGTTAAGGGGTGTTTAGAATCAGCAATTGTATCGATTCTTGTTAATAGAAGTCCAACAACTGAGTTCCAACCTCAAAGGGGTCTTAGGCAGGGGGATCCGCTTGCCCCTTTCTTGTTTTTAATTGTCGCGGAAGGGTTGGCTGGTGCTGTGAGGGAAGCAGAAAGAAAATGATTACTTGAGGGGGTTAAAATAGGAAGGAATAACGTTGTAGTCAATATGTTATAGTATGCTGATGATATTGTCTTTTTTCTGTAAGGATTAAATACAAAATATAGTTACCATTAAGAGCATTCTGAGATGTTTTGAAGTAGCGTCCGGGCTCAAAGTAAACTTGCATAAAAGCTCCATAGGAGGAATTGGGGTGGAAACGATCTACATGCAAATGTATGTGGCCATGCTAAACTATAAGTTAATGAAAATACCGTTTGAGTACCTTGGGGTGTCTATAGGTGGCAATCATAGTAGGGTAACGTTTTAGAGAGGGCTGTTAGAATTGGTTAGGAAAAAATTGTCTAGGTGGAAGGGTAAGATGATTTCTTTGGCAAGAAGGGTTACTTTAATTAAAGCGGTTATCTCATCTATGCCATTATATTTGTTATTGCTGTTTAAAATACCTAGGGCTGTTTGTAACTCTTTTAATCAAATCCAACGTCAGTTTTTATGGGGATGGGTTACAACAGCAAAAAAATAGCTGGAAAAAAGTGTGCAATAGCAGGGAAAGTGGAGGCCTAGGTTTAAGGACATTGAAACCTTTAATGTGGCCCTTTTAAGTAAGTGGAAGTGGAGGTTAGGGGTAGAACATAAGGGCTTGTGGAAGGATATATTAGTCTCTAAGTATAGGTCTTGGAGATCTTTGGACAACGACATCACTAATACCAAAGAGTCTAGGTGGTGGAAAGACTTAAGAAATATTACAAAAGGAATGGGAAAAGGTAGGAATTGGTTTAATAAGAATTATAGTTGAAGGGTAGGCAAAGGAAATCAAATTCAGTTTTGGGAGGATTGTTGGGTGGGTGATAGAGCTTTTATGGACAGTTACCCAAGGATGTACATAATTTCGAACCAAAAACAGATGTGTCTTGATCAGTCGGGGGAGTGGAAGGACCAGGGGTGAAAACAGAACTTTAATTGGAGAAGGGAGTGGTTCGAATGGGAAAAGCCTATGGCAGAGGAACTTTTAGAGATTCTGCAATCTTGTAAGCCTAATAAAGAGCTAGAAGATGAATGGGAGTGGAAAAGAAATCATGCCAGATAGGATATTGTAAAAGCTGCATACAAGTTGTTGTTAGCTAATACTAACTAAGGAGAAGGGGGGGAGGCCTTTCAAAAATTGTGAAAAGTTAAAAGCACTCCCACTTCATTGGTATGCGGCTGGAGAGTACTCCATGATCAATTACCTATTAGAGATAGGTTGGCCAGAATTGGAGTCATTACTGATACTCATAGGTTTGTCTTTTGCAATGATAATGTAAAAAGTGCAAATCATTTATTTTTCACTTGCAATATTTCTTCCTAAATTTGGTCCATGTGTGATAAGTGATTTGGTATACATTATGGGCACCATTCTAGGGCTGCAGAACATTTTTTTTGGATTTCATTGGTTTCGAGAGGTCTAGGAAGAGTCTAAAGGTGAGGGGTTTAGTGTGGTTGATCTTTATTTGGAATATTTGAAAACACAAAAATGAAATTATTTTTAAGAATAGAAAATGTGATATATTAGAGGTATTTGCTATGGCACAAGTGAATTATTAGGCCCTTATCAAAGCCAAATTCAAGAATGTCACATTTAGCTATTCAGATTGGTATTTTGATCCTCTCATATGTCTTTAAAACGTTGCTTGGAAGTAGGTGATAGGGGTTCGTTTGGGGGTTAGCAAGGTGAGAAGGTTGAGAGAGGGTTTTTTTATACAATTTTCAATGTCACTCCTATGGACAATTTGCAGGAGTTTGTGCTATTTCATGAAGGGATACCCAGAGTTAAAGAACTATTGCATGAATGACAGAGCCTAAGGGAAGGTCAGATATCAAGGTTTGGTCTGGCGGGAAGACACTTTTGTTCTGATTCTTAACCTATTTGATGTTGTAACTATGCTACTGGCAAGAATTTTTTATAGTGGTGTATCATACTGGGTTATGTTATTGTTGTTCTATAATGTTGGTTATGGGACTGGTCTCAATTGTTGTTAAGTATGTAGTGATCTAGAGTGAGTGGGTTGGTGGATATGTATTTGTTTGTCTAACTATATTTCTGAAGGAAAATATTAGTTTGGCACTACTATTGAAAAAAACATCCATTTGACACTGCTTCATATTAATAAAATATTATATATTAATAAAATAATAATATTTTATAATGTTAAATAGTATCAAAGGTAAATAATGGTGTTAAAGTATCATAGTCTATTTCTGAAAGCTTTTATTACCTTGTAAGTTTGGCAGTCATGTGGTATAAGGTTTACTTCTCCTGTTTTTTTTTTTTTTTTTTAAAGTATTTTTTTTTTTTTTTAGTAGGGTGGGGGTCGTTTTTTTTTCGTTTTTGTTCTCCTCCCCCTTTTTTTTTTTTTTTTTTGTAAAGTATTTTTTTTTTCTGTATATAGGTTGGGGGCATTTTCATTGTCCTTATTCTTTATATTTTTTTTTTTCTGAGAAAACAAACTCATTTTGTT
>Ga0099824_1011369_pt1 | contig 10097 bp, 7 predicted proteins | sample SiratrowhiteBW_FD_76837 | JGI IMG/M metagenome (GOLD analysis project Ga0099824, IMG submission 76837) | Root nodule microbial communities of legume samples collected from California, USA - Siratro white BW | ecosystem: Host-associated > Plants > Roots > Nodule | place: USA: California... | reverse complement strand
TATACACATAGATATTTTTTTATCTCTATATTTTTTTACACAAATTTTTTTTTATATAAATGATATACACATATAAAAACTATAAATATATTTATATAATATATATATATATATATATATATATATATATATATATATTAGTGGAATGTTATATATGGAGGTTATTTTAGCAAAAGGGGATTACAGTGTGGGGTCCTTGGGACGTGTTGTCTTATAAATAAGTTGTGGACCCTCACCGGTAAATTCTTGAGGTGGAGTAAGGTTTAACCTAGAGGACAACGAGAATTCATAAAACGTTATTGGTTGTATCAATAAGCAACAGTTCTAACTTATAAGCACTCTTTCTATGTATGTTAAGCACTCTTCTATTTGTAATTAATTGCTGACACTTTACATATACGTATCTTAAAGTAACCGTGTCAGATATGTATTTTAAACATAACCGTGTCAGATATGTACTTTAAACGTAATCATGTCAGATATGTATTTTAAACGTAACTGTGTCAGATATGTCCTTGACATGTCCTTGAAGGTTGCAACACAGCATTCAAGTCATCAGATTCAGATATTATTTCAATTACTTCCTCCCCTACTTCTACTAGTTTTAATTTCATCAATTATCAAACGAAAGCAATTAAATGAATCATGAACAGGCAATTCTATCCATGCAAGGTTGTCAAACTTGAAAGTCAACTTGCATTGTTTTCACAGTAACAAGTTTACGTATAGTGAGAATTAATATTAAAAACGTACATGAATTACATAATACTATTAACACAACAATAATTCTACATTTTATCTCCATAAGAGAAGTAAAGTAGCAACCACAATAATAAAGTGTGATAATACATTAGGGCATCACCAATGGGAGTTTCTTACAACAGTTCCGTATCAATTAAAAACATTACTTTAATAAGCATCCCACAAACATGGACTCCTTAAAAGTTACAAAAAGCTCTTATATAAGCAAGTATCTTCAATTTTAAGGAAAGTCGTGGGATCCACATTCAAATAAAGTTTTTACTGATAAGGAATCCTTTTAAGAAATTCCCATTGAATATGCTCATAGTACTAAATAGAATCACATCCATAAATTCTCAAATCATACAATATTCATAAAAAAAACATAAGTTCTTAAGGTGAAAAAACATTTCAAAACGGAATTAAATTCTTCAAATCATTTGGGCCATAAGAAAACACTAACACTGTGAGATCAATGGGAAGCAAGGATTAGGTTGGATTTAAAAGTCGCAAACTTGTTTATTAACTCAAGCTTGTGAGAGTTTACCAAAGTTTATACAGAAAAGAGTCAGACCATGGGTAAACTTGTTTTCTTTACCTAGAATTAAACTTGCAAGAGTCTGACTAGTTAACTCAAGAGTTAGACAACCTTGATTCTATTTTGGCATATAACAATGCAATGTGTTGCCTATACATATCAATGCAGATAAAACAACTGTTCATCTGCATAGCTAGAGACCTGGCATATGCCAATTCATATTTTGATTCATACTTAAAATACCAAAATAACCCACCAGCAGGCCAGCAATCATAATATAGGCAGAAGGTACTACCAAACAATGCACAAACAACTCAATACATGTAAGTGACCGGCACCACCCAACAATAATTCCTTTCCTCTTCAGAATTGGACTGCAGGAAGTTGGAGGGAGGAGAGGAGGCGATATGACATGATCCTTATCATGCACACAAGAAAAATCAGCTTGGTCAGCATTAAAATTCATCTGGCTATATCTATACTAAGGGGCTTTGTAAAGGAAACCATGAGCAAAGGGCCAAAATGAGGACATGGAAAATCCAACAATCCTACTACAACAAAACAAAGGAAACCATGAGCAAAGGAGCAAACTGAGGACATAACGCACCCCAATAAAACCTGATCTTCATGTTCCGGTCAAAATTTCCCTCTACTTTTTTCTTTATTGTAATAGAAAGACTCTAGCAAGAAAACTGATCCACGTTCCGAAGGAAACAATAATCCACCAAAGTCAAAATTAATGACAATACTAATGCACCAACGGAAAAACAGACCTCAAGAATGAAACATACAATTGAAATGAGCAATTGCTTGTACAGTCCCAAAATCAGAAAAGGGTTGTTATATATATGGGGAAAATAAGAGTATGGAAATAGGCAAATGTCGTATGAAAAAAACTAGGCAATATTAGTCCTATCTTCCCTAATCATTATTTCCAATTTCCTTGAAAGTAATGGTGCAAGTAAACTCAAAAATCAAATGAGAATGCAGATAACATACCATTTGATTCTCCTTATGTATTGACAAACTTGGAGATGTACCAGCATTAGGAACAGCTGTTGAAGCAGAGATTTCATTTTGCTTTGCAGTTGCAAGGAGTTCCTCAGTCAAAGCAATGACCTGTGTAACACAATTTTAGGGCACATATTTGGAGTTCAGTAAAACAAGTAGTTTTCAGAAAATGTTTACATGATAAACCAAAATTAATGTCAAAATTCTAACTTAGAAGAATCTCAGTGTGAACATCTCATATCAGGTGAGAGGGAGAAAGCATGCTGGACATCACGACAGAGAGCACACCTGCACAAGAACCAAGATAGACGTGATGTGCATTTTGACGAGGTTGTCTTTGGTTTTTTGTTTTGTTATGTATGTAAGATTCACTTATTTATTTGATCATGGACCTCAGGTTGAGCAATTTGAATCATGTTACAAATTGCCGCAGTGCAGTTCCAAATAAAAAGTAGTACGCTCAGCACCTTTTAGAACCAATAAAATTCAATAAATGAATTTGATTGGCAATATAAAATACGGTGCATGGGAAGGGCAGACATGTTAGCCTACAAGGATCCTCTGATGTCTTTATGGTAGGAATCTGCTTTCTCGAGAAAGAAGGGTATTGAGATTGAGATGATGAAGAAGTAGGAGAAGTGGCGCATTAATTGTTAGCATGAGACGAAAAGAAGGAGCCATACCTCGGAAAGTTCCCTCTCCATGTCAACGTATTCCGAATTGGAAGGGTCATCGTTGAGGAGCTGTCTGACCTGAGGATTGATTGAAAGAGGAACGAAAGGTGAGAGGAGAAGGGAGGAGAGTGAGTGAAGAGTTGAATTGAGCTTACCTGGTGGAGTTGATCTTTGTAGAGGGAAAGATTGGAGGCCAACTCTTCTATACTCACTTCGTCACCGCCTTGCATCTTCTCTCCACAACCGCAAGTACAACCCTAACCCTAAGAATCCTTCTTCCTCTGTCAATCTTTCACCGCTGCCACTGCACTGCCACGCCTCCCCTTCCGCAAAAACAAAATCATCAATATCGAATCTTCACCATGGGCTTAACCACGGGCCTTATAAAGCCCCAATTCTTTTCGGGCCTAATTAAGCCCCGATTCTTTTCGGGCCCATTCTCTCTATGGACAGCGTACTGTTTACACCTATATCACTTTTTTTTTTTATATAATGATAATATCTATGAATAATATATATTCAAAGTTTGAGATATATATTCACTAATAACAGTATCTATGAATATTGATAAAGAGAATTCTTCTTTAAAACCGATTTTCAATTACTAATTTTACTGTTTATGAATATAATGTATTTATCATTTATGAAACTATCTATAATAAATGATATTCATCTTGAAGTATGTCACCCCAGCTTTTAACTGTGTCACCCCAACGATTATAATTAGGACAAATCAAAACTAGTCATTAGAATTTAATTAAGTTTTAATCAAACCATTCAAATAGAATGATGGATGAAATTACATAGTAGGCTATAAACACAAGGGATGAGTTACATAATTAATATAAAAAAAATAGTGAGAGAAAGTAAAATTAGTGAGAAGAAAGAGAGAAGAAAAAAAAAAGAATACAAAGCTAAAATATGTTTTCAATTCAAAGGTAAAGAAAAGAGAAGATATATATATATATATGTTATATGTTTTCATTTTCCAAGTAAGGTAGCCCTAAGTTTAATTCCTTTTAATTATTTCACTGAATTTTACTGAATTTTATGGCTGGTTTTTATTGATTTTTCACTGCAAAATTTATTGATTTTTGTTACAATTTTATAGCATTAAAATATTGTTTTTGTTAAATTAATTATTGTTTTTTATTGAATAAATTTACTGATTTTTCACTATTGGCTTTTATCTGGAAATATATTGATTTTTGTTAGTTTTGATCAGTTTTTGCAGGATTAATTTATTGATTTGATTTTTTTATATATTGGCTTTGTTGTTGGTTTTTTGTATTGCATTGTTTATGACACAAAACTTTTTTGTACTATTTTTTTATTATATTGGTTATATATGTATGGGTCACAGGATCATGATATTTAATTGGAAACTTGCAATGAACAATTAAATCTTTTGGGATTAAATGAGTAGAATTTATTATCTTGTATAAGTGAGATTGTCCATTTATTATGATTATTCAAAAAAATTATTGTAATATTATCTCAATGTTATCTCTAATATTATTCTTAATGTCTTCTTTTAATATCTATTCAAACAATTGCTTCTAATTGAATGAAAATCAATTTTCTTTTAATATTTCAATGTAATTTTATCTTTATATATATATATATATATATATATATATATATGACTCTCTCATTCTATTTTTTAAAGCATATGAATCTAATTAAAAAATATATTATTACTAGAAAAATGTTCCAATCAACTTTAATTTCCTCACAACAATTATTTTGTCATCTTTCTCGGAATTTGCTTTGAACAAAGATATAGTAAATAACTTAATTATGTTTAGAGGAACATGTTGTTCAATGTTAATTTTCACCTCACATTTGGATGCCTTTTTGGTATCAAAGAGTCCTATCAAGTGTGTAGACGAATCCATTAACCACTTTGTTGTCTCTTCAATAGAACAAAATAATAGTATTACTATAAATAAATATAACATGTAAATAAACGTTAGAATAGTACTAAATATTGTATAGTATTATGTAAATAAGTATAGAGTGTAAAATTTGTAAAAATTTTCATTCCATTTAGTCTTCAATATGAATTGTGTGTGCGTGAAAGAAATAAATTGAAGTTTAGAACATCTTTAAATATTATTACCCTTCTTCCTTGACAGTATTTCCCTTTTCCTTAAGTCCTAAAATTTGTTTCTTTTCTTCTTCATGTTTCTCCCATTTGTAAGGTAAATTAAATGTATATCCTGTCCTAATCCTAATAAACCTTTCAATCTCTAATATTGAGTAGAAAAATCATAAGTAACAAGGACATTTCTTGAGGTGACTCTAGACTTATTCTTTAGAGGTCTAAATCTCTATTGTGATTATCCTTTAAGATTTGTAAAACTGGACATTATAAAATTACAAGCCATTAGTTTAATTTGATTGAGCTATTTTTTGTCTTGAAAATGTTATTCGGTATAGGTTGTGAATATTTTTATTAGATTGATTAGCAGAACTCATATGTTACCGTTTATCATTAATATCATTATTCATGCTACCATACCGGCACCATATTGAAAAAAATATATTTTTTTATTTTTATTTTATTACATTTAGTATGAACTAAGAAGACACTACACTGAATATATTTAAATATTTTACCTTCTCATCGAGTGGGTTAGACCAACACTAATAACATCCCAATATCATGTATTACCCAAAGTTAAATTATATAGCTTTCACTATGACAATATCAGTCTTTTGACCTATACAATATCAACCCTAACGATTTTTCTCCATCTGTATTTTTAACCAACACTAAAAACATGTGGAGAAATACTCATTTCGATAAGATCAATTAATCGGTTCTTATAGTTTTAATTGTTCAATCTGCTTAAATTTTAGTGAGCTATTAACTCTTATCATACAATTTTGTATACATGATGACGCACGAAGACATTTATCTGGCATTAACTATTTATTTTTAAAATTTAAATCACTTATTATTATATATTAATAAATTCAATGTTAATAAATTTTGAAATATACTAAAAAGATAAAATTAGGAAGTCACAGTCTAACTCGAATCAAACTAGTTAATTACACTGTTGATTGTATTAAAATCATTAAAATTTTGACCATAAGTTAATACTGGGATTAAAATTGTGTATTTTTCATATATATATATTAAAATTGAGCAATTAAAATCTTGAAAATCAAAATGGCCTACTAAAAGCTTAGCTTTATGAGATGAAAAAAAGTAAAAAGAAGGAAGTAGAAGGAAAGGATACGAAAGCAACAACTTTCACGGAAAGGATGATGGAGAAAACAATCATAAATTTGGAGACCAAAGTGGGCTCGGTGGCATGACCAGCCATTTTTGTTGGGAGTAAGTGGGGAATCTGTTCATCTTTTAGCCAACAATATTTTCATCTAACTATTGTCCTACGAGGATGCCATTTTAAATGCTTATGCCCTTCACAGTAAACATGTTTCAGACATGTCTCAATACACAACCCTACATCATTGTAAAATAGAACAACAACAACCACAACCTCCCCTCAACTATAATATTGCCTACAAAACCGATAAATCTCTTATGCCATATTTTTTAATATCTTTAACTTTTAATAAAGTCTACAATAAATTTAATTATTGAATGGAAAAAGAAATCGACATCGATATTTCTGATGTTCTCAGAATCCTAAAGTCTTCATATGTCTTTTGGACTCTACCAAACTACTGTTCACTGTCTTTATTTTTTTCAATGTTTTTTTTTTTGTCAAAATAAACACATAAGCTTCATTAATTACGTACTCGCAATATAAAATAATTTCTTAATTGAATCGTCTATCTAAACTACAATTTATACATACTTAAATTTATTTCTTTGTTCCTTGAATTATTCATTAGCATTATAATTAATTATCTTCTTATACTTTGTAATCTGCAAGTAAAATTATATGCTTCTTTGCTACATAATTTCAAGAGTAATAATAAGCTTGTGAAATAAGACACTATTTTCTGGATAGGATATTTTCCTATACATATAATTTTTACAGTAACTGTAAATTTGAAGAGAGATTTATGTATACATATATAAATTAAGTTTCTAGGGAATATTGTCATCTCCTACATATGGATTGATTTCCATGGCATTAGGTTGGCACAGGGAAGGAGGATGAGAATAGCGTTTGGACCAAAATAGATAGTTGAGGAAGTTGAGGAGACTCAAGACAGCGAGTAGCCAGTAGAAAAGATCAAGCTTGTCCTGGTTAAGGTTGTTGTAGTGAAGCCAACCACCAGTTGAAGAGGTTGAAGTGATCTTGTTCACCAAGGAAACCAAAACTGTGCTCAGATAAAAGCCAAATGAGTAGGAGCAATATGTGATGGCTGTCAAGAATGCCTGCATCCCTTTCAAAGACTGTTTGTAAAAGAACTCAAGGAGACCAACGGCTGTGAACATCTCTGACAATCCAAATATTAAGAATTGTGGGGTTATCCAAAAAATGGACAAGGTCTGGTTATGGTTCACAGCTGCATCCCTTCTCTTTTTCTCCATCAGAGCCGCTGCAACCATAGAAAAGGTAGCTAGAAAAAGACCAAAACCTATTCGGCGCAAAGGTGAGATTCCAGACTCGTGACCAGTGAATTTTCTGGCAAATGGGACAAAGAAGGTGTCGTAGAGAGGGACTAAAACGATGAGCAGAATGTAGGGAATGGCCTGAAGCGATGCAGGAGGGATATTAAAGGATTTGGTGAGATGGGTGTCCATGGCCCTCCCTTGTTGGACTGAGAATGTCTGCAGTTGTGCTAAGATTGTGTTGAAAACGATGGTGCACGAGAAAATGGGAATAACCGAGAGCAATATCTTCACTTGCTCAACTTGCTCCACACTGCATAATCTCCACGCACTTTCCTTTGTGTTTTCTTCCCCCTCTTGGACTCTGATACAAGCCTTGTCCAAGAACCTAACGTAGTACGTGTACAAAATTTCCATCAGCACAAATGCATGTATTCGCAGAAATTTAGGAAATCGGTTCGAAGTTTATAAAGTTTTTGTGTGCGAAAAAATAGAGTTCAGAAGACGATGAGAAATGAAAAAGACAAGAAAAGAAAACCAACATTAAAAGTACCTGAGTTTATCAGAGAGAACAAGACCAGTATTGTTTTGGCTTCCATGAAGCATCTGAGGGTTTGATGGTCGAACCAGCTTTCTTTTCGAAATTGCAGCCACAATAACCTAAGACGAGATCAAGGTAACTTTGTTGTTTTAGTTTAAGAACCAGACTAGCACAACCGACATTATAACTTAACACTTTCCCAGTACATGCACATCTCAGCAAGCATAAATTACTATGGTCAACCCAAGAATATAATAAACAACTGTACATGTCTGAAAGATTTTCAGAAAATCAAAATGGTGACTTTTGGGTTCATATATTTAAATGACCATGCTTAGTGATGAGACTATTTTTAGTTCCCTGTATATTGAGAGAAATTTAGACAAATAAAATAATGAGGAAGAAAACATTATCATATTTTATAGATAACTAGCAATAAGTAAACCTCTATAGTGTTCCTTACAGTAAAATCCCTCAATAAAGGTAAGCATTGAATTAATAAAAAAATGAAGCCCTCCGAAAGAATATGATAAAAGAGGGAGAAACGGATGTTATAATATTGAAAAAAGAGGAATGGTTGAAGATGGGTACTTGAGCAATAGGGGTTAAAATACTGCCTTGTGGGGGCTTGTTCCTGTAATAGAGAGTGCCACATATCAAGCTTATCAATCCCATTGCCATCACAGCCGCGGATACCCCAAAGCCCACGTCCATTCCGGAATGAGTTTGAACCCAAACAAGAATGGTTAGACTGATGAGTTCTCCCAGAGAGAATGCAAAATATGCAGCATTGAAGTAAGTTGAGAGCTTCTTTAACTGCTTGGGGTTGTCTTGGTCGAACTGGTCTCCACCGTAGGCAACCATGTTGGGCTTCACACACCCACTCCCTAAAGCCACCAAGTACAGCGCCACAAAGAATATCACGGCCTTGAAGCCCTTTGCTTCTACGCAGTGTTCTCCGTCAGTCAACACATTGCACGGCGCCGGCTTCAACTGAGGAACATGAGCTTGGACTGACAGCAATATGAAACCCTGTAAGCAAAATCAGGCGAATAATATTAAATTATAAAATTATATGCTGAATGAACAAGACAAGTACACATGGGCCAGACAAGAGTCCAAAACTAATAAATAGTTAGAAAGAAAAAAGAAATGAAAATGAGTAGGTGAAGATTCCGTGTGAAGGATGGGTTATAATTTGGTATTTGAAAGGCGAGAAACGCCATAGATGGCCAGCTGTGATGGTGGGGTTAGAGGCAACATATAGAGTAGAGAGTACAGAGAGAGAAAAAAAGCAGATGATAAAGCGGTGAGAGAGGAGAAGAGGAGAAGAGGGGAGGAAGGAAGCTTACAGAAAGTTCTAGAAAGCCAAAGACGAGCAAGGTCCAGAAGCTGCCGAGGTAGGAGTCGGAGAGATAGCCTCCGAGGAGAGCGAGGAGAAAGATGGTTCCGACAAAGTTGGTGACAACGTTGGCGGCCTTGGAGAGAGGGAAGTGCATGTCGTTGGTGACATAAGTTATGAGATTGTTTCCGACTGCGGCTATTGCCATTATCTCAAATGCTTGCAAGCCTGACGTAACGTAAATACATTTTCACACTTAAACCATGCATAGAGGAGAAGAAGCCTTAGAAAAGCAAAGAGAAAGAGAGAGAGAGAAAGAACCGAGAATAAAAGCCGCAGGAAGGATTCCACCGTGTTTGGCAGGATTAGAGGGTCTGCCTCTCCAATCGAGAGTGGAAGATTGTGGCTGAGCATGATGAGGTTGAGGTTCATTCTCACCAACTTTACCTCTCTCCATTGTTGTTCTAACTCAGTCTCTGCTCTACACAGCTGTTATATAGTGGTTGAGGTGAGAGGAAGATACTGAGAGACCCAAAAAGCAAGATCCATCCACTAACCTACCCACACGCACATCCTTCATTCCCCTATGTCCGGATCCCAACCCATGATGTTTTTTTTTTTTTTTTTTTTTTTTTTTTTTTTTTTTTTTTTTTTTTTTTTTTTTTTTTTTTTTTTTTTTTTTTTTTTTTTTTTTTTTTTTTTTCTTC
>Ga0099824_1011360_pt1 | contig 10108 bp, 6 predicted proteins | sample SiratrowhiteBW_FD_76837 | JGI IMG/M metagenome (GOLD analysis project Ga0099824, IMG submission 76837) | Root nodule microbial communities of legume samples collected from California, USA - Siratro white BW | ecosystem: Host-associated > Plants > Roots > Nodule | place: USA: California... | reverse complement strand
TCCTGTTGCACGTGGATTAGGGAAACCGAACCACGTTAAATCTTGTGTGTTGCCCGTGTTCCGTTTTTTCTTCTATTCCTTGCAGATTATTTGTGTGTGTTGTTTGTTTAAGACTCATCATATGTTGCCACCCTAAATTTCCCATCTTTTCTACAAACAAGAGAAAAAGGGTTGTACAATGAGAAAATGACATTTTTAGTTTCTAATGTTTATACCATTCATCCATTCACAAATGCCTTTTCTCAAGATATTATACATATAAATACATATACATGTAAGCACTTTGTTTACATAAGTGAATCAGAATGGGTTGAAATTATCTTATCTTTGAACCATGAACATGCTAAATTTAATTATTACTACTAGATAGAAATCATTTTGAGCTATAACCATGCTAAAATTTAAATATCTGATCATGTGTGCAGAACTGGGGCAAAGTGTTTTCAGTCTGTAACTGTAAAGTGGGACTGTTGTTATAAGGCACAGAGGAACGTCAATGATGTGATTGGCCTTTTAACAATGCAGAAATACTAATTTGCTATATAGAACACAAATGATTTAAATTAAAAGCCATGAGAGTGATATGATAAACAGTCTCAGCAGTGTCTTCATTGTTAACTTGTTAGTTAAATCTATAAATAAAATTTAACTTGTTATAAGATCTTATAAGAAAATAATATAGAGTTTATCTTTAACATCAAATCCTAATTTCCAATTTCTAATATATATCAAGGCTTACACGTTTTTAGCAAGAAGTACCACTTATTTATTGAGCATCTCAGAACTAATATAAATATTAAGTATTTATTAAGCATTTTAGAAGTAATTTAAATATTAACTACTTATTAATCATCTTAGAAACAATCTAAATATTTATTTAAAAGTTACAACTATAATTTGAAGGCTTATGATATCGTAAGTCATTGATCAAGTTTTTGAAAACCTAGATGTATTATAATTTGAATATTGTAAAAGATAAATTTAAAAACAAGATTTTGTTCCTTAAAATATATGTATAAATGACATATACATCTAACAAAGTTTATATAATTAAAAAAAAAAAGTGAATAAGGAAAAGGAAAAAAATAAACAAAAGAAAACTGAAAGTAAACAAAGAAAAAGATAAAAACTGTGCTAAATAACGCGAATTAAGTTTTTTGGTTTTGTCGTTGTCCATGCCCAAATTACATTTATGTTGTTCTTTACGTATTTTTGTTTAAGTATTAAAACTAATACTTTAATAAAATAGAATTATATTAATTGGGTAATGGGTCCATTTGTGAATATGCAGATAAAATTTATAAAGTTCGCAGAACAATCGAACTAGATTAAAAATTCTCTCATATTTATCTGCATGTTTTAAAAGTGCTAGGTATAATGGACTAATATGCGGACATAGGACATTCATCCCTAATTATTACTAGATACAATTTAATAGTAATTTAATATATTTTTAAAATTAAAACTTAAGCAAAAGTATGAATAATTAAAAATTAAGATATCAAATTACATAAAAAAAATAAGGACCAAATTTATAAATAATTAAAATTAGAGAAAAAAGTTAGGATCAAAATTTCAGGTTTTGTAAAAGATAAAAACTAAAATTGAAATTATGACAACGTTAAAAACTTTTTTTTCCAGAGTTATACTATATTTTCTTCAATATTTTTTCTCTGTTTGACTATTTTATCCTATATTTTTATTTCTTTTTATCATACAAAGAAAGCAAGCCAATTATATAAACACAACTTCTATTTTTTCACAAAAATAAATATTTTTTAGTACAATACAAAAATAAGTACGAGATTTTATATTTGTGAAATGAAAACTTTGTGAAATTTGTGGGACTCAGGTTAATCTTTAAAAGGTATTTTTATTTCTTTTACCTAACTTTAGTCCTTGCAAATTTTTTTTGAGTTAATATAATACACTTTATAATTATTTAAATAGTAAAATATGTTATGTAGTCATTAACTTATTATAATTAATATATAGTTGAAGCAGATCTGTTACAAGGATATTATCCGTGAAACTACTTCTGTACAAAATATTTTACAACCACAACACATTTAAGAAGCAAAGAAAGAAAGCTGGTGCGTTATAGTAAGATGAATAAGGCAACATAAAAAAATAAAAATAAAAACTACAAAACAATAATGTAGGAGAGTGTAAATGAAAAATCACAAGTCAAGTAATGTGTTAGGAAATTCCAAATTTTCTACCTCAATTATTGATATAAAGCTTATATGAGAAATATACCAATATTGTTTATCTCATTTGGAATAGTTGGAATGATAGAAAAAAAGTGAGATAAATGAAATAAAAAATAGATATATAGTTTTAATATTATATATATATATATATATATATATATATATATATATATGTATGTATTTATATATCTTTTATCCTAGGTCACTCCCTTATCTGTTGGGGGAGTGTAGAGAAATTTGTAGGGATGACCCTAATAGTTGAGGGCATGATATAGACATATATGGAGTCGCCAAGTGTCGGAGAATGATATTACTGGCTCATGACCACTCCACTTTTTCACGTTTTTAACTTCTCACTCATTTTTCTCTACTTTTCAAGAATAAATTTCCTACCCTTTCTACATTTTCTTACCAAATTTAACCATTTAGAATATATTCTTCTTTTAGTAAAAAGATTAGAATAAGGCTATTTCATGCTAGAACAGTATCTATGAGTGCTCTAAAATTTTCTATTTAATGAAAATTTTAGTCTTAAATTTTATCATACGTGAAAATTCGTTAATTAATAACAGTGAAACAAACAAAACAAATATGTTACAATGAATTGAAAGCATTCATAAAAAAACACAAAATTTATGTTAACTTCCCTTTGCTATATAAAAGGAATCGTTAACTTCAGAATGACCCATCTCTTCTCTTGTTCTAAGCTATCTTTTCCCTCACACTTGTGTTCTTCAGAATGACCCATCTCTCTTCTATTTGCTTCCATATCAATATCATCATTGTTTATTCATTATGAGAATCAGGGCATGTCCTGATCTTAGCAGAAGGTGAAAAGACCAATCTTTTATGATACTGATATATCAGGTTTGACATATCATGCAGATGGAATTTCATCTTCATTTACCTTGCTTATGACCAATTGAAAATTATTTGTACGAAAAAAATGTCAAAATCTATGGAGCTTCCAGATTGTGTATATCTTAGGCCACCATCCACCATCCTCCCATGTGCTCCAACACCAAAGCAGTCTCTCCCTCTATCCAATCTTGACAGCCAAAAGTTCCTCAGATTCGCCGTCAAGTATGCGTACCTCTTCGAGAAATGTGTGAGCTTGGATGTGTTGAAGTCTTCTCTGTCAAGGGTTTTGGTGGATTACTACCCCTTAGCTGGGAGGTTGAGGAGGAGCAGCATTTGTGAGGATGATCACAAGCTTGAGGTGGATTGCAATGGAGAAGGTGCTGTGTTTGCTGAGGCTTTCATGGATGCCACTGCTGAACAATTACTTGAACCTTGCAATCTGCCAAACAGTTCATGGAGAAAGCTCCATTACAAGGTGGAAGCTCAAAGTTTCTTAGATGTTCCTCCTCTTGTAATCCAGGTCAGATCATATTTATCTATCTCTAAACACAAAATTATTACCTTGATTAATTTTTATGTCACATAACACTGCATAAAACCTTGATACTATTCATGTAATTTGATCTTAATGTGTGGAAAACCATGATATGAAAAAAAAAAATAAAATAAAGGTAAAAATGGTATACCTGCAGATGCATGAACATGATATATTGGAATTGGATACTTGTGATGATGACATTGATTAATTAAACATTGAATTTAGGGAGAAGGTAGGTAACATAAAAGCTAACAAAGTGCATTTAAGAATGAAAAGCAAAGAGATAATCCATGGTTAGATGTTACTTTCCTAAAGCATATGGTTGGTTAGTGGTGATATCTAGGGACAGGGTGCTTTAACCCATTGGCCTATTACTTAATTAAATAATCGAAAAGAGATATTCCATCATGGCCTATTAAACTTATTTCTAATAATAATTTTTATTATTTTATATTTAAGATATTTTTAATTAATTAATTAATTAATTCTTTCAGGTGACAAGTCTCCGATGCGGAGGGATGATCCTGTGCACGGCGATCAACCACTGTCTATGCGACGGCACCGGCACGTCCCAATTCCTACACGATTGGGCCCGTCTCGCTAGAGAGCCCAACACCAAATTACCAATCACACCCTTCCACGAGCGACACGTGTTGAATCCTCGGGAGCCTCCCCAGGTGCACTTCACCCACGTGGGATACACCAGAGCAAACCCTGCGTCTCATCAAGTGGACCTGCACACGTGGATGCACTCGCAGTCGCTGGTCGCCACGTCATTCACGTTCGGAACCTCCGAGGTGGTTCGGTTAAAGAAACAGTGTTTGTCTTGGCCGAAGCGCATCACCACCTTCGAAATCGTGGCGGCGCACACATGGCGTGCGTGGGTTAAGTCACTGAATCTCTGCCCCAATCTAACCGTCAAGCTCCTGTTCTCCGTTAACGTCAGAAAAAAGGTTAACCTTCCCGAAGGGTATTACGGGAACGGGTTTGTTCTAGCATGCGCCGAGAGCACGGTGAGAGATTTAGCAGCAGTTGATAATGATAACGACGATAACATTAGCCACGGTTTGAGAGTGTTACAACAAGTTAAAGCTAGTTTGGATGAGGAAGAGTATACAAGGTCGATGGTTGATTTGCTGGAGGACAAAACGGTGCGTGTTGATCTTTCCACGAGTTTGGTTATATCGCAATGGTCAAGGCTAGGGTTGGAGGACGTGGATTTTGGATTAGGAAAACCCTTGTTCATGGGTCCTTTAACAAGCTTTGTTTATTGTTTGTTTTTACCAGTGGTTGGAGTTGCTGATGCAGTTAGAGTTCTCGTGTCGGTTCCCCAAAGTGTGGTGGAAAGTTTTCGTTACCACATGCTCGTGAAAGAGGATTCGAAAAAGCATGAGAGTGATGGTGTTGAAACAAATGGTGGATTAGTATGAATGCAACAACATATTTTTTACATATCTAAATGTTTCAAATTTATCTTCAAATTGTTGTCACTTCTCTTGAAAGGGTTTATCTGAGTAGTGGTACTATTGGGTAACAAGATTTCTCAGAAAATGGGTGATAACGAATTGATGAAGGAAACATTGGCAATCTAGAGGTAGTAGATAAAAGGAATAATAGCACGTGTGCTTCCTCTCACACTTCAACTTGAAACACTCGTATCGTTTTCGACATTTTTGTAGGTTTGTAGGAAACTTTAACGTGTCTTGTCATTGTATGCTTCGATGCACATGATCTACAAATAAATGTTAGAGGCCAAAATCAAAAGATTCGAAACTAGAGTACATCAAATAATTCAAACCATGTATATGTTTTAATATTGATCTAATACTCAACTGCATGTTGCATCCTATATATGTTTTTCTGATAAAAACTTTCGCAAATTTTGTATCATACCTTCTGATAAAATATACTTGCCAATTTTGTGCTTGAATGAGGGGATGCTACTCTCTTGTTGATGTAAATTTACAGATGTAGTACTAAACCATGCAGATCTAGAAAGTAGTGAAGAAACAATGAAGGTGATTTTGAGTGATATGGTTGTCCTGAAAAGAAATGTTTAAATAAACAAAGAATAAAGATAGGTGGAGGTGTAATGAGTTCATCATCATTGGAGAGAAAAACAGATGCATGATCATGAAATCTTGTGAATTCTAAAAGCCAGTGGAGTGAAGAAATATGTATAGGTATTAAGGCAACAGCAAATGGGAGAGGAATAGGATAGGACAGACACAAGGCATATGGGCTGGATTTAGCATCCGAATCATTCACTCAAATTTCATTGATTTGATATTATCATATATTTATATAACAAAACTTTATTCATTGCTATAACTTCAATCCATATAGCTCTTAAAAAGTTCTTCTCAAAACTTTTTAAGATTGTAAGAGAATCTATACTTGTATTAAAAGTCTTATATTAACTAATAATGTATTTTGAAATTTTCATGTTAACTACAAATGTGGTTTAATTATTAACTACAAATATAGTTAAATTGTATACAATTAATTTTAAACACTAAATTAAGCCTAAATTCACTTTTTAAAAACAAAATACTCAAAGAGTTAAATTTACATTTAAATTCAAACTACTTTGAATAATTTTTATTTCTTACCTCCAAAATCATAAATAGTAATAAACGTAGAAACTATCAAATTACACGAATTTAAGTGAACTCATGTACAATGGTAGATTTTCATATTTGTTACTAAATATTTGATGTTATTTGAAGTTATAGTTTATGAGAGAATATTAGTTATTTGAAATTTAATACCATGATTAATGTAATATTAACCATTTTATTATAATTAATGTAATATTAATCATTTTATTGAATCTTAAATTGACATGTACATGCCCATCATTTGGAAATATCTATTCTTCTTTATTTGATTAATACATGCACATCAAGTCTCGTTAAAATTTCATGAAATTTTGAACTGCTTGCATTCTGTTTTATTATTTGATTGCATACTTGATTATAGTGAATTTAATTTGATTAAGTTTTGTTTATTAATTATTATTATAAAAAATTGATATGATAATTTTTTAAAAAGATGTATTTACTATTTTAGAAAATTTTCAAAGAAGTTAAACAACCCAAATTTTTGTAAAATAGCATTTAGTTAATAATAGTAATTAAAACAACCTAAATCAACTTAGAATAAGGAAAAATAGAAAAGTTTGGAAAAATACCTATAAACAATAAAAATAACTAATACACATAATCATTTATCATACATTGAATTTTTTAGAAACCATAAAATAATACAAAATTTTTATATATTATTAATCACTCTTATTTATATAAATTACTAAGATATAATTTAACTAAGTTGTACACTTAATTAGGGAAGTATTAAACTACACAGATAAAACTTTTCCTAAATACTATATTGCATAATATATTTCGATTGAATTATGTTTTTTTCAAAGTTTACCGTTAAATTGAAAATTCTTTTCATATATATATATATATATATATATATATATATATATATATTAGAATAATATAAAATATTTAATGTCTGATTTATATATATTAAAATTAATTTAATATATAGTTTTTAAATTATAAATAATTTAACTAAATTGTTACTACTATTTAATTTTAATATAATTTGACCTAAATAATTATAATAATGTGAAATTAGAAACTTAACGAAAATCCACTTTTTATATAAAATTGATTACGTTATAAAATTTGGTAAAAGCTAACAGAGTAATTTGATTCTTTCCCTTTAAAGAAATATATAATATTTAGAAGAAAAAAACATGTGTCAATCATTATATTTTAAATGTTATCAAATTAAAATTATCTACTAAAAATAAAAAAAATTATTGTTAGTTCAATTTTCAAACACACTTTTAAATCACGCATACTCCAATAAAAACATTGCAGGAATTGGTAAAAGAAAATAATTTTTTTTCTCAAGAATAAAATTTCTTGAAATCTGTTAAGCCATAAATAAATGCAGGAGTCAAATTTTCTCGCCTGTGAGAATAAATTTTCTACAATAATCGACAGCAAAGTTATTAATTTGTTTACAATATTTTTTATAATAAAAGTATTCTTAGTAGATTTAAATAATAAATAAATTTTATGATTTATTTTCGGAAATCGTACTATTATCAGAATCTCATTTACAGAAAAAAAATGTAAATAAATAAAATATTTCTTATAGAATAATATGCCACATATAAATTCTGTTTTGGGGCTTTCTTTGAGTTTGTATGGTTTAGACCTTCTGCTTTCTGTGCTCTATTTGTGAGTTGGGCTTTACTATTCTCACTTTGGGTTTCTCTCTTTCACTGTTTTTTTTCACTCTTGAAATTAACTAAATACTTTTTTATCAAATAGCTATCATAATAACAAGCTGTCTTTTTTAGGTTAAATTATGTGTTTTATTTATTAGTTTTATAATTTATTTAAATCGTTGTGATTTTTTTCAAACTTCATAAAAATATTTGTTATAAAATTTAAAATCAATTCAGGTAAACTATATAAGATATTTCTTTTATGGTAGATGCTGACAAAGTTGATATTAATTTATGGACCACCATGAAACAAAAATGGAAGAGGTTTGTTTTGGAATAAAAAGAAAAATAGTTTTCTGATAATAAAAAACCAAGAAGATATTTTCCTAGGCGTGATAAGGATGTTGATCATAACACCTTATCCATATCATGCGAGGGATGTTTGTACACGTGGCATCTCCAAACTCAAACTTTCCGTCTATTATAGAAAAACCCATAATTGCCCTTTCTGCTTGAATCAGTAACTTTTTCATCTCTGTTATAACGAATAATTATAGATTATTTAATTAAGATATAATTTAGAATTTTTAATATTGATATAAACCTTTAAATTAAGAGCTTTTAAAATTAACATGTTAATGATAAAATTAATTTCAAGAAAATTTTAGATGAAATGTAGTATATATGGTGATCTTTGATTTTATTACTGAAGTTAATTAGCGTATCAAGAATCTAATTTTTATTTTAATTAGAGATGGGTTTTTGATGAGTTATGCATGGATTATTATCTTCTAGTTTTCAATCCCATTTCAGATTTCTTCATTTAGGATTTTTTTTCCTCCATCAAAATAGACAATGTAGGCTGAATTTATAGTTTTTAAAAGGGTTTTTTTTTTTTTTTTATCTCATGCTAAGCTTAGTTTTGTAATTATATTTTTATTAGAATGAATAAATTGTTTTAAAACAAAAAAATATTAACAATTAATAATAAAATAAATGAATCATGACATTTAAAAAAAATACTTGTCTTATTTACTGTAAATTTATTGCATATCAATTAAGAAATTATTATATGTTTACGAATTTTATAAAAATATCTTTAAAAATCGTCGTATTATAATATAACCAATGCTTAAAAATAATTTTGAATTAAATTGATGTTGACATAAATATAGCATATATTAATTTATGGAATTATTGCATTAATATATTTTAGCGCATATTTGAGAAAATAATTTATGGAATTAGTAGTTGAAAAAAAAAATGAAAGTTTAGACTGTATTAGAAAAAAAAAATCACATGATAAGAAAGAAAAGGTCACTAGTATTTTTTTTTCTATTATTTTAAGTCAAGATCTAAAACTATTAAATAGCAAAATATGAAACTTGTTTCTCTTTGCAATATTGAAACCATAAATTAAGATTCAACTATATTCTTATTTATTTTTTCTAGATTCAAAATGGTTACAAACATTATTTTTATGGATAATTTTGTATTGATACAATTTAATCGAGAAATACATGTTCTATTATTATATTAAAAAAATTCAGTACAATACAAATGATGCATCATTAATAAATAGTATCAAAGAGTTTTTGTTATATGAAAAGTTAAATGTTTAAGGTAAATTGTTTCAAAATTTCCTATAATATTTATATTTATTGGATTTGTTGTTTTGAAATATAGTTGTATTTATTTTAGAGTTTGAAAAATTAAGCTATCATTAAAAATAATATATAAATCGATTCAAAAGTTTTATCGAAGATGGATAAACTTGTTTTTTTATTTAAACTTTGATAACAATCCTTCATTCCATTATGCTTAATACTATACAAAATAAATATATAACAATGATTAATATTAATTTTAATGTAATAAAGACACCCGAATTTTAATAAAGTACTTTGACTAAAAGTGCTGAATGCACATTTTACACCTTATTTTATTATAATTTTGGTGATGTCATGACATTATCATTTCTTTCTTCTACTTGTGTTAATATCATAAATACAAAAAAAAATCTAGTATACTATATTAATTTACAAATATTTTAAAAAATATTTTCAATGAATCAAAATACGTATCGTATATTGAATGGAACTTTTCATATATATATATATATATATATATATATATATATATATATATATAAAAGACATTTTTTATATATAATATATATATTTATATATCTCTAAAATATATATATAAAGAAAATTTATATAAAAAAAAAAACTTTTACTT
>Ga0099824_1011358_pt1 | contig 10110 bp, 5 predicted proteins | sample SiratrowhiteBW_FD_76837 | JGI IMG/M metagenome (GOLD analysis project Ga0099824, IMG submission 76837) | Root nodule microbial communities of legume samples collected from California, USA - Siratro white BW | ecosystem: Host-associated > Plants > Roots > Nodule | place: USA: California... | reverse complement strand
TATATATATATATATATATATATATATATATCTTTGAAATGTTACTAACCGATTGTGGGAGAAAGATCCTCGAAAGTCTCTGAGGTAAAGCTCAAAAGCAGGGTGCTTTTGCCAACGCCAGAATCCCCAATCAAGAGAAGCTTGAACAAGTAATCGAATTCAGGTTGACTAGACGAGGACGAAGCATCCATTGAGAATCCCAGATGAGAAATCCAATCGACAATGCTTGGACTTGGGTCTTAGTTTGATGGGTAGGTTTACTTTTAGATTGGATCTAAGAAGGGTTTTTCTTTCCTTTCTTTTTCTTTTTTTTATTCGGTTCCTTAGAAATTGCTTCGATTCGATGAAAAGTGGAAGGAAGCAGAAGGAAAAGGGAAAGGATTTAAGTGAATGAGTGTTTAGAAGGTTGCGGAAAGTCAAGGAAAACCCGTTTAAAGTTTCTTGCGTGCTTTTTTGCGGTGTCGTTTCGGTTGTCGGTGTTTGCGCACCCACACTTGGCGGTTCCTTAATTAATGGGAGAAAATTATATTATAAGTTTTTATAATAAAATTATATTAAAAATAAAAGAAATGTGTTATTTAATAACTTTTAAAATATCTAATATAATTTTTATAAAAGAAGTTAACTTTTAATCACTATTCATAACATTTTTTTAAATCATATTAATTTAATAGAAACTCATTAATAGTTCAAACTTATATACCATCCATACAAAAATCACATAAAATGAGTGACTAATAATAAAATAAAATGCATAACATATTATATAGTGATTAAATTTTTCATTTCTTTATCTTAATAATGAAAATTGCTCAAGTTACAAAACATAATAATGTATAAATTGCATAAATTATTAATATAGATAAATAGTTCAATTTTATTTTAATAGTTTTAAAGAAAAACTTTTTTGAAAATTATGTTTCTTTATCCAAGATTAAATATGTGGACTACTTTTAAGTTGAAAAAATTTGTTAATCTATTCAAACTTTAGATGATGTTTAAGGTATTGTTATAAGAAAAATATAAAATATAAATGTCATCAAACTTCATCAACGTTATATCGGAGACAAATTGTTTGCTTATGAATCTATCTACATATTACTAAAAGACATTTTCTTTCTCAAGCTTGATAAACAACACACTTGCATGTTATTCTTGATGAAGGAAAAGAGATTGCTGAAGTTGATGAAGTCCCTCAATGACTTGCACTGGACCCCTAATCAAATCAACACGCATGGAGATGCAAATCATGTTGGAGAAGAATCCAAAATCTTAATATGCTTGTGACCTTAAACGCATGCAATGATTCTATGAATACATCAGGATCCTCTCCAGAAGAGAAGTCTCATGGTCACATCCACTCACTACCAAGCACTCCTTATATAATCTAATGTACCCTTCATCTCAAGCCCAACTAAGCAGGGTGTAAAAGTTATACTTTTATACCTCTTAGACTTAACATGCTTTCACTATGGTCTTGCCATCATGCTCATTCATTTTCTATTTTGAGCCAACAAACAGTGAGAACCTGCACCTTAAAGTTCCTTTGTACACAACTAGTATCGAGCTTCATTCATTATGTAGATGTTGTCAAATTGAGAGTTATGATTGCTTTACTGTTAGGACTCGAATCCAAACCACTATTTCCAACAAACTATTTAGCTCTAATGGATCTCTCATCAGAAGATGAAGAGATGGAGCAATTGATTGATGTATGATATGCCCTTTTGATGCTACTTAAAAATGGGGAGAATTATATAAATAATTAGCATGGATAATTACATGTTAAGGACGAATAAAGAAGAAAAAAAAAAGTTTATGGGGAGTACATGTTAAGGGAGAGTGGTTATATGAAGATTATGAGAGCTCACACTCAGAGGAGCAAAGCTTGAAGAGTAAGAGTAAGAAGAAAAGAGAAGACCAAAGTTCATAAGCTCAAGGGGAGCTTCTAATCTTAAAAGTCTTTAGTATTGTTTTTGCTTATATGGTAAATTGTAATGGACTATGTTATAAAATCTTATGTTTTTATTTGAGAAAAAATAATAGATCTTATTATATGTTGAAAATTCTGTCTTATGCTATGATATATTTATGCTCTGATACAATAATTGTACTAAGATTGTTCTATAATAAAAAGTTAACAGGATATATCAATTAGATATCATTTGACCTGGTGAGAATTTAATATTTAGTTTGAAAGTTTGATAACTCATCAAACTTGTGCCTTATTATATATATTTTGAAAGGTTGTTTGGTGTTGAAATTGATTTTTGAAAACTTGATATATTGATCTGCTTTTGAAACAATCATGTATTAACTTTATTGTGCTTAAGTGGGGTGATTGTTAGAGAAAAGTTTAATATCCTTGATTATGGTTAAGCACTGAAAGCAATTAAGTGTAAAACATGGTCATGTTTTCTTTGCAAGATGATAACAAATCATGTAAGACACTTGTGTTTCATTTAATAGATGACACAACATTGTATTGTTTTCTTTTACGCCTGATAAATCATGGATATGCTTAGACAATACCCATATTCTAACCTCATACTACACAAACATCTATATGTTTATTCTATGCTACAAGAAATGTATGTGACTTTTGTCTGCCAAGAAGATTTGTTCAAGCATAAGTCACATCAAATGATTTCTTGGATGAAGAGCTAAAGTTGTTTTCTTCAACAACCCCCTGATGCTAGCATTGTCAACTATGAAAAGACTATTTTCTTTGTAAAGGAAGACTATCCAAAAACATATAATATATCCAAATATTGGAATGTTTTATAAAGAGGAAAAGATAAATTAATGTTGTTTGAGGTGCATTTAATACAACCTCTACAATTAAGCTCATCAGACACAAGAAACGACATTCAAGTGATTTAAGCTACTTAAAAACTAGAAATGGATCTGCAATGACTATATTCTTCAGTGCCTATTTAAACTCATTCATCATGTAGAAGAACATACGAGATCATGTTACAAAGTGTGAAAAAAAACTGCTCAAATTTTTGTGCTCCAAAAAACTTCATAGTGAACAATGTTCATATTCAATTAACAAACTAGAAGAGATTTATAAACTTTATATATGTCAAAAGACGTTATCCTTCTTTGGTAAGCAACCTTGTGACTTGGTGATCACTACTCAAATAATTTATTTATCTTAAGCAAGAGTGCCAAAATTTTTAACGATAGTAGGATGATTCACAGTCACTATTATAATCAGAATCCCATTATCCATTAATCTCCTTAACAACACTACTTTTTTTCTAGGGAGAAATAGTTCGTTTTACTTTCTTTATTGATGTACCCATCTCTAATGCCAAAGGCCTCTTTATAAACCAAGTAATGATCATTGCAGGGATAGTTACTTAAATTACTGAAAAAAGAAGATACTCTAGGGATATCTATAACAACATACTAGATAAAAGATGAAAGGCATACTTAAGAGATATTAATTGGAAGAAAGCTTTGATGACTAAATGGTTAAAAGACTGAATTAAGTTTTCATAGAAAGTGAAAGCACAAAATAATGACAAAATAGTGAATGATTTGGGTGTTATATAAGGGAGTGAGAAAGTTTCAATAGAGGTAGCGTCTTCTCACCTATTCACTAACTAATTTGACTTTTTAAGACATCCCTTAAAAAACAAAATGTTGGGAAAACAATGGTCTTGTCTAGAACTATAAATCCCTTAGCATTTTTTTATCACAATTGGTTATTCATGAATGATAGCATATCGAATCATTACTACATAAGGTCAAATAAAAATACTTTTATAGACACATTAACGTGATATATATAAAAACTAACATTTTACTAAGTTACTCCAAGCTCCATCATAGAATTGAGTTATACAAAACAAATCATTTAAAATTTATTTAAAAACATCTATCTTCATTAAGAAAATATCAATTTAAAAAAATTTTCCACTTACTCAAAATTACTTTTTACTCAAATTTTAAACTTAGCAAGCTTATTTACCTAGTCCTATTTTAACAAATCAATTTAACGCCTATTATCTTTTACTATATTTTAATATATTATTTTGTTATAATAACATAAGACTTAATATGATTATAGTATCAATAATAATATATAAAAATATATTTTAGAGATGGAAAATCATTTCGAACGAGTGTTTCAATAATTATAATTATTTTTTTTTATTTGTTTTAGTCGTTAAGGTTTTTTATCGCTTTTAGCTAGCTTAAATAAAAGCTTTTTTTCCCATACCCCAACACCTCATATTTATACCTTTCATATGAGGTATTCTTTTAGCTGCACAAATGATTCTTCACATTGTTTTGTCCATTGGAAGCACTCGTTCTTTCGGAGGCATTGGAAATAGGGGAAACCTTTGTCACCTCCCTTCAACAAGAATCTAGATAAGGTCGGCATTCTTCCCGTGAGGCATTGCACCTCCTTCACATTGGTAGGGTTTCTCAGGTTGATAATAGTTGCGCATTTGTTCGAGTTTGTCTCGATTCCTCTTTCAGTCAAAAGGAATCCGAGAAACTTCTTTGCCTTTACACCAAAATCACATTTTTCGAGGTTAAGTTTGAGATGGTACTTACCAATTGTCATGAAAAGTTGTTCCAACTCTGAATGATGTCTTTCGGGCTCGCGTGATGTCACTACCATGTCATCCACATACACCTGTATTGTCCTTCCTGCAAGAGGTTGTAGGATTTATTCCACGAGCCTTTGATATGTGGCACCAACATTCTTGAGACCGAATAACATTACTTGTAGCAGTAATTAGTCATTTTAGTCATGAATGCGGTCTTTTCCTCATCCAAGGGATGCATTCGGATCTGGTTGTATCCCGAAAACGCATCGATAAAGCTCGACATGGCGCATCCTGAAGCACTGTCCACTAACGCATCAATGCTTAGTAAGGGGTATGAATCCTTTGGACAAGCATTGTTCATATCTATGAAGTCAACGTACATTCTCCACTTGTCTTGCCTTTTTCACCCTTACCACATTGGCCAACCATTCTGAATATTGTATCTCTCAAATGTGATTAGCCTTAATCAATTTTTGGGTCTCCTCCCGTATTGCTTTCCTCTTTTCATTGTTCATCTTTCTTCTTCTTTGCTTTACTAGTTTCACTTTCAGAATCGAGCTAAATGGTGACACAGAAAATCTAGCTCTATTCTAGGCATGTTAGACGGTGTACTTGTGAAAGCATCGAGATGCTTTCATAGGACCGAAAGTAGGCTTTCTTGCTCCCTTTCACTTAATTCGGCTCCTATCTTTAATGTTTTTCCTTTGGGAAGTTGTACTTCTTTATTCCTCCCACAAGCTTTAGTCCATGCTCCTTATACCTGGGTTTGACCTCAGTTTCTAGGTTGTTGGTTTCTCTAGTGGAAGGGAGGGAGTATGGCCCCTCCGATTATGTAAGTTGTTCTCGTAGTACTTTAGGGCCACCTTCTAATTTACTTTCATAGTGACTACCTTTCCGTCTGATGTGGGAAACTTCATCTTCATGTGGGACATTGACAATACAACTCCCAATCTGTTCAAGATTGAACGTCCCAAAAATAAATTGTAGGAGGAAGGCGTATTTACCATCATGTACTTCACCATGATAGTTCGGGCGAGAGTCCCGTTAGTGAATGTTGTCCTCAATTCCACATATTCCCTAACTTCGACATGCTCGCCAAAAAACCCTACTAGAACTCCATCATATCTCTGTAATTTCTCTTTCGGTATCTATAATCCTAAATAGGTGTCCCAAAGCATGATATCAATGGAGCTACCTTGATCAATCAAGACCCTATGGACATTTCATCATGCTAATACTATTGACAGAATAATTGAGCCGTCTTCATGTAGCACTACATTAGTTAATTCTGATATTGAAAAGTTATATCTATCACTTCTGTCTGTGGAGCCTTTGCCACAGTAAGCATGGCTTGAGAATACCTTTTCCTGCCACTCGTTTTCTAAATTCTTCATTGCTTCACTCCAGCTCTGCCATAGTTTCCAGAATTTGTTGAAGAGTTAGCGAGTCGTCGCTTCCTCCAGTGGGTGTAGGTTGCCTATTTTTTCTTATGTTTGAAGATTCCTCACAAAGTGTTTCACTCGAAGTTGGAGTAGGAAAAATTTATTTGTCCCACGGTAGACGACAATTTGTTCTAACTGTTAGGATTTTTTATCGCTCTTAATTAGGTTAAATAAAATATGTTTTTTTTTTCATATCTAATATCTCATATTTATACCTTTCTTATGAGGTATTCTAATATTAAAGATAACTTGGTTATTATTAATTATATGACATTAAATTTTAACAAATTAAAAAAAAATGTCTATAATCAAATATGTTTATAAGGAATAACAGTTTATATAAGTTGTTGTTTTTTAATAATTGAATTGGAGCCTTTAATTGAATCTTTAATAAAAATGTATTATGAGATTTCGGTATATTACCTTTCGCATTTCTAATTTCATTTTGCATCTAAACTACACCCCTTTTTCACCTAACTAGAAGATCAATTGTGGGTAAATTGTCATTCAATTTTGTATCTATTTGTCATTTAAGTTGAATTCATTTATCATTATTATTATCCAGGACTCCAGGACACTATAGATTTCTCCTCATTCATAACTTAACCAAAAAGTCCAAAATACTTAAAATTCAAATAATTTCTTCCTTTTCTATATATACGGATAGAAAAAATCACTATAAATCATCCCAAAATACCAGTCTTTCAAATGAATACATAATTTGAAGAGGTTCTCCATAAGTAAATAAAAAAACTGAAATAAGAAAAACAATTGAAATTAGTTTTAAAAAAAATATCTCTTGAATAGTTTCTTTAAATTTTCAAGTTTAGCTTAGGCACAAACTAATTCTAATTTATAAAAGTTTGATTCTGTTTTCTTATTTTTTCCTAAATTATGCATAAGTTTGTCAAAATATCCATCGGGTTTAATAGAATTTATTACAAATGAACTTTTCAAGATTCTCTAAAATGCAGTAAAAATAAAACAAAAAAGACTTTTGTCGGTATATATTTTAAAAAAATTAGGCATGAATTTAGGGTCATTCGTAATCCACTACCTTTCTCCTTTTGTAGACATAACCAATGAAATTTCATTCTCCAACCAATTAAGAACAATGAATGAGTCTTTGAATTAACTCATGATTCTATTTTTGCTCCACCTCAAACTCAATGCCTAAATTAATACGCTGATAGATACTGCTTACCATAACATTCACACCCACAAACTCCATCTAATATACGAAACAAAACACACCTAACACCATAAATTAATAATACCTCTGCAAAAGAAGCAACATGACAGTTCCATTTTGTAACAGCAAATTAAATTACATGCACAAGAACTTGGGATCAATTCTCTTCATACATGCTTTAATTTCACTCTTCATACATGCTTTAATTTCACACGCAAATGATGACAAGAATAAAGTATATAACCACATCATCAAACACATGATGCTTAATTAATTTACCTACTAAGCTATGTTGTACATTAAACTTGATATTGCTCCAGCTGAACATCCTTGGCAGTCAAAGGCACATACTCTCCTCGATAACCTTCAAGATGATCTGCTAAAGCTGACTTGTCTATATTCTCATGATGAAAGGACTTGCAAACAAAGTAGATCACAGTTTGCACAACAAGACCAAAGAGGAACAAACAAGACAAGAGCAAGAAACAAAGAACCCCGTATGCTGTTTTGTCCACAGAATTCACTGTCCATCCATCCACCACAGTCTCCTTGAACAAAACCCTTATCAAAACCAAAGACCCCACAAGGGTAAAAAACACGAATATGGACAACACCATCTTTCCCTTTATCAACTCCTTGCTTTTCAACATGGCTCGAACCCCCCACGAGTCCTCCAACACAGTCACAACACTGGCCAGTTGCCACACCACGGTGAGGTACACAAACCCAATGAAGTACAAAACCGCTACCAAAACAAAAACCACCACAGCACCGGTGCTTAACCCAATTGAAATTGCCAACAAGAAGATAACCAACATGGTCACGATATTGTAAGCGAAAAAAGCAGCAAAGGCACACAAGAAGGTCAACATGAGCCTCTTCCACACCTTAGGGACCACACTCATAACCCTCTTGAAGGTTACATCTTTTGCGGTGTAGATGGAAGCGATGGTGTAGACCACTGCTGAGGTAGAGAGGAGGGAGAATATGAGAAGCAAAGTGAAGTAAGCGAGTTTGAAGAGCACGAGAGTGATCCATTCGGAAGAGACCATGTCAGAGAGCTTGTTGTATTGAGGTGTGTCGGGCTTTGTCTCGTCCATGACTATTGAGTTGTAGAGAATCTTCCTGAAGAGGAGGGTGGAGACCTCTATGTGGATGAGGAAGATGAAGGAGAGAGGGAGGATTAGTGTTAAGGTGATGTAGGAGAAGATTTTCCTCCATGAAAGTATGATCTTGGAGGCTTCTTTGTAGACACCAAAGAACCCAACAAATTGCATCTCTTCTTGTTCTCTGTCCATGCTCTGCTCTACTCTGGAATTTTTTTTTCGATGGAGTTTTGGCTTGAAAAATGGTTTAGTCCGTTGGGCGAAGATGAGATCGTGTTTGCCAAGGGGATGAATGGTTTATAGCAAACATCTAGAACGGGTTTGGACTTGTCTGCAACAAATACTTTTCAAATGAATTGCGTTTGTTGAAAAGTCTATGACTACTTTTTTTCTTTTCTAAGCTAATAAATAAGGATTAATATATATATATATATATATATTTAACATTTTGTCTTAAATAAGTTTTCCTTACTCAATAATATTCTTTTTTCAAATTAAGTACTTCCTAAATTATATCATTTTGGTTTAAGCTTATAAAAAAAATATTTGTTTTACATTTTTTATGTTGGTTCTTTTAACTTATTATTGAAATATTTTCAAAAAAAAAAATTAGTCTATTTGACTATTTTTATAATGTAGCATTTAATGGTTATAGGTTTGTTTATTAAGTCAAGTTGTTTCATAGTTGTAGATATCGTATGATGATTTAATGTTACGTCTATTGATAAACTAATAGTCTATTGTATACATTATGTTAATTAGTTGCTATTATGTATATATAACTAAAATGTAATAGTTTTGTAGTTTTATACAGGAGTATATCATACTTATTGTATGAGTGATGTTAAGTTAGTTGCTATTTTGCTAATATTGTTTATTCATTTATCTATAATTGATATTATAGTTTTAATATGCAAGAACGAATATATGGTTAATGTTTTGTATGTTAATGTAGTAGAGAGTTTAATTTATCTTAGTGTACGTACTAAATCAAATCTTAAACAATTATTTTGGTGAGTAGGTATATGGAAAATTCAAAATATGAGCATTGACTGGTGGAGAAGTGGTGGAGAGGCGCACACTCGTATACCTCAAGGGTATTCAGTAGCGGCTTAAGGTTTCAGGAGGCCTAAAGCGAATAAAAAAATGAGGTCTTTTTTAAATTAATAAAATAATTAAATTTATGATATTTTTATTTAAAATTTATTTTTCGAGCTTTTTGTGATGCAAAATTATCTATTAAATTATCATAATTAATTTCATTTCAAAAATCTTTTTCAATAGACAATAAAGCTAATTCGTTTAATCTTTGTTGAGACATTGTTGATCTTAAATAATATTTTATTAGTTTAAGTTTTGAAAAACTCCTTTCAGCTGAAACAACTGACAACTGATACTGGAATTGTTAACATTATTCTATATGTTATATATGCATTTGGAAAAGAATTTATTCTTTTTATATAATTAAGAATGTCAATTGGTTTATCATTTTCCAATCCTATAATCTCCTTTTAAGATATTTAATTCTGAAAATAAATCTAAGCCATCAAGATCTAATAAATTATCATGTTTCAAATATTTTTCAAGGTTTAAGCATTTTTTTTCAAAAGTACATAATCCAATAACTTTAAATTTTTAATACTAAATAAAAAACCAAAAATATCTTCAAATATTTTAAATTGTTCAAATCTATTTTGGAGTGTGGTAATTGTTTTATCTACAATATATAAAAAATAATCAATTCTAAATGACTCTTGAGGTGATTTAATAACTTCATTCTCAATATTTTCATCAAATTA
>Ga0099824_1011350_pt1 | contig 10117 bp, 4 predicted proteins | sample SiratrowhiteBW_FD_76837 | JGI IMG/M metagenome (GOLD analysis project Ga0099824, IMG submission 76837) | Root nodule microbial communities of legume samples collected from California, USA - Siratro white BW | ecosystem: Host-associated > Plants > Roots > Nodule | place: USA: California... | reverse complement strand
TATAAAATATATATAAAATATATATATATATATATATATATATATATATATATATATATAGGAAAGATATATTAAACACTATTAATTTATTTTAATATTATTTTTTATGATATTTATATATATTTTTGTAAGTGCTGTCTACTGTTGCATGTTTATAAATATTTTCTTCTAACATGGTGGTGTGTGACATAACATGTATGCTGGGTGGGATTCCTTTTTTATGTTCTTGAAATAGAGTTCTGGACTGATCACACGGACGGAATTGATCTTATCCACTCTCTAATTGCTAAAATGAATACTGATATGTAACGCAAAATTCATGGTCCAGCTCTCTGATATGCAAATTGTGATTCCTGAGGCTTCCTTTATTTGTTTTTTTCTTAATAATGTGGGTGTAATTCCTAAAACTTAAACCTTATTCTATTATTGATTATGAGAATTGAACTAAAAAAAATAATCAAAATTATTATTTTATTAGGTCAATTTTAAAATATAAAAAATATTCATAATAAGATAAATAGCTTGTTTAGTACAAAATTTTTTGAATAATAAAAAATTAATCATAATATAAAATTTTAATTTAATTATTTTTTTAATTCCATTAATGATTGAAGTAATTGAATATTTTTTTAGTTTTTAATAATTTTTACGTGTGTTTATTAGAAAAAAAATTAGTATTGATGTGTAATTAATTTAAAAAAATATTTTGTTATTTATTCTTTACTTTATAAATTTAATATACTTACTGATTTTCTTAAAAAGTTAATTGAATATTAACGTTTTATCTTTTGACATATAATTTTGTATTTTGAAGGGTAGAGTCCAAAAGTATGTTATATATGGAGCTGATATCCATTAAAAAAATTATGAGTGGTGATTTAAAAAGATAATGTATATGTGTATGAATTGCTTTGTCAATGCTTATACACCTGTTAAGTTGTAGGTGTGATTTCAAAAAATAAAGGTCAGCGAGTAGATTTGAGAAGGTGTGCATGTGTTATTTCACAGGAGATCGAGTATCTGCATATTCTGGTAACAAATATATCCAACAAAGTCACCAACACTTTAAAGTTGCATCTATCAGAGTTTGATTTCCCTATCCAATCATTTTCATATATGTTGTGTATTTTTTTATCAAAGAGTTCTTTGTTGATATTATTTACCATGTTAAATGTATATTATTGTAGTATGGAACTTATGCATTTATGAGTGTTATGTATGCTATGTGTGCTGGATTCGATATTTGTTATGGTGAGAACATCAAAATGTTAACATCAAGAGTTTACCTCTTAAAATTGGAGAGTATAATAGTTGAATTATCCCTTAAGGTTCCCTCCTGTTATATTTTCATAGTTAAGTAATGCACTTCTATTCTTATTATTCAATTTTTATTTTTTATCGCATTAATATGATTTTCTTATATTTACTCTTTTAAATTTATTGGATAGAGACTAATTTACGCTTAGGGACACAATTTTTTACTAGTTTAAAATTTTTCTGTTCATGATAGGAATTTAGTAAATGTTATTAATTATTTCTATCTTTTCATAAATGCAAAGGATATAATCACTGGATTAACTCGTCAAAAATTATCTTTTTATGATGTATTCTTATTAATACTGGATAATCATAATTAGAAGCATTACAATTAAACATGTTTAATTAATTAATTAATATATATATATATATATATATATATATATATATATATATATATATATATATATATATATATATATATATATATATAAAGCCTCATAATTTCAAGGTATGACCACTTTTCATTTATTGCATACAGAGATTGTTTAATTTGATTGAAATTTAGAAGAGTGAGAAAACATTGCTTCAGTGAAGTACAAAGATGTCTATTAATACAAGTAAGATTTTCCATAAGAATGTAGTTAATCTCATAGTTTACTCATTGAGTGTGATAGAGATCCATTGAATTTGGAAGAAAGAGATAGGTAGAAGATTAAAATTTCACTTCATTTCCACATAATTTTTATTATATGAAAATAAATTAAAAATAACATTATGCTTTTATAATTATATTATTGTTTCAAAATTGGTATTATTGATGATAATTTTTATTATGAAATCTACTGATATTTTTTAGTAATTTTTTAATTATATATTTTTATATCAAATTTGAATTCAAATAGAATTCATATTCCTCCACCATTAATTTATTAATCAATTTTTTATAAAAAAAATAAATATAAAATACAAATAGATGTTTCAATCCATTTATAAATAGAGCATAATTAAAATTATAATGTTTTTACAACAAATCATAGCACAAAATTTCAAAAAATCTACAACACCCTCTTATCTTAATAATACCTTCATAGAATATGTTTTAGGTAAATTGTTAGTAGAAGACAGACATTTGAGAGAAGAATATTCTAAATTATATACAAATTTTTGCAGCAAAATCTTACTATCAAAGAAATGGGTCTTCGTCGTTCAAAAAAAAAAAATATCAAAGAAATGGGTGAGTGACAATATAATTTATGGGAATGGAAATTGAGATGGAGAAGATCCTGATTTGAATGGAAAAAGACTAGTGTAGAGACATTCAGGCTTACAATCTAGTAATGTGGCCTAAGAAAATAGTTAGAAGATCAATGAAAATATGGAAAGGTAAGAAAGGTACTGAATATACTATGAGTGATGCATATTGTAAGATCCTGGGGGTGGGGTCGGGTGATGAGGAGGAAGTGTTTCAGATTTTATGAAAGGCAAAAACTACACCAGCTATCCAGATTTGTGCTTTGAGAGTTGTGTTAAACAGGTTGCCCACAAGAGACAAAATGTTTAAAGTAGGAATTCTAATTGGGAGTACCTTGTGTGTGTTGTGCAATTTAAGTGAAGAAGATTCAGGTCATTTATTTTTTACATGTGAAATGTCTAGGAGTTTATGGAATGGTTGCGGATGTTGGCTGAGGGCGCAATTTGTGCATCACTGTTCGCCCAAAGTGCACTTGTTAGGGTTTTGTGTTTTTGGAATGGGTAGAAGTGGGACTAGCATGTAGAGAGTATTATGGTTGACAATAGTATGGTAAATTTGGAAGATAAGGAATGATATTGCCTTCAAGAACAAGATCTGTGATATTGTAAAGGTTTTCTCTACAATTCAAGCAAAAACATGGACTGTTATGAGAGCTAAATTTAGGAACTTCCTTTTCTCTTACTCTAATTGGGTGATTGAACCCTTAGAATGCATAAAAATATTGAATGGTTAAAAGAGCAGTTAGCATAGAAATAGGTTTGAAAGCTATAATTATTGTCTTTGATTTTTACAGATGCCATAATTTAACTCTTATTTTTTGCAAAAGCTTTGATGACATGTGAATGCATTGGTGCTGAGTTATAATATAAAGCATAAAAACATATGGGGATTGAAGAATGAGTAATCCGATTATGTTTGTGAATATTATCTTCTTTACTTGCTTAGTTTTCTTTCTTCCAAAACTATATATTTGATATGTAATTATTGAGTTGTCATAATGTTGAGATGTTTTTTTATGTATGATGACCTACATAAAAGTCTTATGACTAAATTTTATAGGATAATTTTTTGAAGTGAGGGTATAGTCTTATTACTCCTATTTATGAATTTCTTCATTACTAATTAAAAAAAAAAAAAAACCCCTTGTATCTTAACAATTTGTTAATAAATTAATATTATATGTGATTGCAGCCAATTTTCTTTTTGCCAACTTACCTTTATCACTTTCAAATTTACGCATTACGAAATTATACCCTAAAATGAAGAGCAACCTTTTTTGTTTTCCCTTTTTGATGCATACAAATAATTTTCTTTTGGAAGGATGAATGTGGTGGAATGAATTAAGGGATAAATTTCATATTTGGAAACACAAAAGTAAAAGACTTCTTTAAATGCATGGATGACTTGTTTGCTACTTTCATGTTTTCATTACCTTAATGTCGCAGCGTTATATAATAGTTAGTTATTTTAGTTCATTGGCTGTTAATTTAGTTATTTTATAATTAATTGACCCTAAACATTATTTTTAATATAAAATTCACTCGGTAACTCCATTCCAACCATCTTTTTGCTTTCAATCAATTTGAGGTTCTTGTCGGAGTTTTTTTCTTTTTCATTGGCTATCTGTCCCCACGATCAGATTTAGTTTTAAGTTTTCAAACATCTATAATTATGGCTATATTTTATTAATAATACATATGCCCCCACCAACATAATATATTGGTTTCCATTAACTGGTTATTGCCAGCACTGCATTGCACCTTCTTTATTATCACATCACCAACAGATTAATACTGTGCAGGTTGAATCCTCGTCATCCTTTTTTTATCTAACTAAAACACCTGAAAACACAAATTTTTTCCATTTTTAAATAAGAAATTATAAGTATTTGTTGAAAAACATTTTTATATTCCTTTTGTTTTTAAAATTAAATATATTTTTAAGTTGTTTTAGTTTCTCACTATGAAAGTACTATTAGCTCTGTTGTTTAAGGCTTACCCATTTTTTCAAGTTTCTTAAAAGTTAATAAATGAAATAATTTTAAAATTTAAATATAGTTTTAATCCCTACGAATATGACTTAGTTTATTTTTCTAATATTTGTAAAATTATTTTTCTGTTTTAATTTTTTGACATTTTATGTTTTCAATATTTTTTTGCTAGTTATGATTAATTTAGCGTCAAAAGTTAAAAGTATCAAATAATATAGTTAAAGTAAAAATCAAAATTAAGATAGTTAAAGTCTTTACGTAATTATATTACGTAATATATTTCTTCTTTAGTATAAATAAAATAATTATATGAATTATATTTAAAGCAATTAAAGTGTTATATTTTATTTCAAAATGTCTATAATTTATAAGTTATAGCTTGTATAATAAAAAATTATTTGTAATATATGAAAAATCGGTAAAATTTGTTAACTACAAAGTGATGTAATTTAAGACATCACATTAAATGTTATCAGAATGACCTTTCATGTGAGACATATGTGAATAGTTTTTCATGAAATTTTTATGATAACTACCCAATAGCGAATATTTGGAGCTCAATATGAAATCCTATTTTCTTGCAAGACCCGTTCGGATAAGGGAAAACTCCAGCGATTGCTTCGAGGTAAGATCCTTGCGTTTGGAGATGACAAATAATAAATGAATAATAAGTTGACTATCAAAGACATGAGCATTGTACTATTAAGAAACCAATGGCCGGATTGAATCACTAAGTCACAAAATTTAATTGAATGTAAGAGAAACTAATATCCACAATTTTTTAAATGTTATAACTTTAAAAAATCTTAATTGTAGTTAAGCAAATGGATAAAATGAATTATGAATTGTTCTAACAATCAAAAGGTAAATAATGTTTTGTTTATGCTGATAAAAAAAGGTTGAATTTGTGAAATAATACTAAAAGATTACTAGCACTATCATTACAAGAAAAAAGCTATTTAGAGATCAATTTTTAGCTATCAAATGAAATGATTACTAATTGTCAAAATAGTAATCAAATTAAATTTTGATTGTTAAATAACTACAAAATAGAAGTAATGATTGAATTTAGTGACCAATTAAGTCAAATAATTGGTATCTAACATTAGTTACCAAGGTTTTAGTGACCAGTACTATTAGATTCTAATTTAGAATCTTGTAGTGTACTAAAAAAACTCAAATTACTGACAGAATTTTATCTCTCGGTAAAACGTCATTACTAACGAAAAAATTTTGGTCAACTTACCAATGAATTTAATTCATTGATAATTCTCGATAAAATGTGTATATTTTAAGATTAAAGTGTAGATAATAACATATTTTATTTACTATAATCTTTATTTTTTTCATAAAAAAATTATCTAATTAATATTTGGAACAGTGATGTGACAAAGACGAATACGAACATGTATTTATATAACTCTCAATACATATATTTATAACAAAGGTCTTCAAAATACTTGAAGCCTACTAAGAAATAATTAATCTAGGGTCGGATATGTGTTTGTATAATTCATGTTGAAATATAAAATAAGATTTTCATTGAATTAATTTGAAATGCATTAAAAAAGATATATTGAATCTTACAAATATATTAATTTAAAATTACACTCAAATATCAATCACAACATTTCACAATCAATTTCATTAAATTAACTTGCTTTAAAATCATTTCTTTTATATAAAATTTCATGTTTGAGGTTAATACTCATAAGGTGATATATTAGATGGGGAAAAAAATAAGAAGCTTTAAAATCAATTTTTACAAACAATCACTTTAAGATAAGCTCACCTTTAAAATCAACTTTATTTTCTTTTCTGATAACCAGATATTTAATACCTAGTATTACTAATCATTAGTCCTACCAAATTTATGTCTCAAACTAATTTACAAAGGTGCATTCCACACTTGCTTTCAGATTTGTTTTGCTCATGGCCCAAGTACAGACCTTGAGTTAGTTCATAACCATGTAAAATTCAGCCCATGAACCTTTTTAAGCCTACGTTCCTTTGGTTGTAGCCATTTTTGTTGTTAATCTAAATTTTTTTGTGTAGTTAGAAAGATGTTAGATATTATAAATCTGATAAATCCAACTAATATAAAATTAAGCACATATCAATGATAAATCTGATAAACCCAAAATTTAATATTTCGTGAGTGTTAAATATTGTCTACATACGTAGTCATGCTATGGTTAAGAACATCCTTGCGAAAGATGTAATTGCCAATCATTAAGAGATATGGTTTTGCATAAGTAAGAACTTGACCTATTCTGCCAATCATATGTAGTTTTTGCACTCATCCTTGTAGAAAGAAAGAGTGAGAGAAATACTAAGACATTCGTTATTATGAACACCAATCCATTGTGAGATAGAGATGGTTTTTCTTTTACACGGAAAAGCGAAAGCAGAAGTACTATAATTTTTTTTTATTTAAAATTTTGTTAATAAAACAAATGCTTAGATCAAATACTCCATTTTCTAAACATAAGACTTAGAACACAGCCTACATCAAATACTTCAATATGAGAAACAAAGCCTAAAGTACACTTTTTTAGAATGAATGACAAAAAGAACAAACCTAAAAACTTAAAAGAAAAACAAATATCATCTTCAATCAAAAAATTATAAAAGAATTATATATTGGATAAAGTTGTTCTTAATGACTTTTAAGAGAGAAAAATAAAAACAATAAGTGTTTTCAAAAGTTGAAATTGATTTATACATGTCTATGGATAAATTTGAAGTTTTATGATTTTCTTAAATTTGTATTTTTAATATGTGCATGAGGTGATTTTAACTTTCCTCACACGTTCTTATAAAACAATCTAATTATAATTATAATATAAATATTTTTGTATAATTAAAATTAATTTTTCTAATGAACATATTTGTTATTAAAATTTCAATGTGAGTAGCTAAACGTGGAACGTTTTACAATTTTAAATGATAAAGATGCGTGGTTGCAGTCATGATATTTTATATTTTTGTCATGTATATAAATTAATAACAAAAAAAAACTATTTTTTTTGTTAAAGGTACAAAGAAAAATTTTACATGAGGCCACAAATTTCTTAGAGTGATTCTTCCTGCACCTCCATGATGACTTTTTCCTGCACTGCCATACTAATAATGATTTTACAAAAATACCCTTTTGATATTTTTGAAAATCCCATCTTATCCTTTTTCATACCTTCATCATCTCCTCTTTCCATCCTTCAATCATTTCAGCCTCCAACGACCCTGCACCTCCATACCTCCATACGCAAGTTCCTGCACCTTCGAAATTTCTTCCACTATTCTCCTCTTGCATTAGAGAACAACTTGAGCACCACAAAAGTTTCACCATTGTATCCTCCATCTCCCTCCGTCCACTCTCCACAGGTACCACACAAAAAAAAACATTTTCAAAACACATTACGGGTTCTACAACCCACAATATAAAATTTTTTTCAAACACATTGCGAGTTCTAAAACCCGCAATTCATTTTTGAAATTTTTTTGAATTGCAGGTTGTACAACCCGTAATGTGTTTCAAAATTTTTTATATTGTTGGTTGTAGAACCCGCAATAGTAAAGGTGCGTCCCAATTTGTTACGGGTTCTACAACCCATAACGCTTTTCAGAAAACATTAACATTGCGGTTTGGAAAACCCGCAAAGTAAAAAAAAAAATTTGAATGCACCGTCTACGATGAACACTGCAAACTCCTTCTTCCTCCCAACCTCCTTCCTCCTCCCAGCAACAGTTTCCTTTTTCAGCAACTCCTACAACAGTCTTCTTCCACCTCTGTAATCTCTCTACATTGCTCTCACAATCATAAACCTTTATTAATGTCTCTACTAAGGATATTTTGGTCTTTTCCTTATGTCTAAAATTGGAATTTTGAAAAACTATGGAGGTGCAGAAAGTCGTCATGGAGGTGCAGCAAGAATCACTCAAGTTAATGGACTTTACCGGCCCATAAATGGATTTAACTTACTACCATGTGTCATAATGATTAAAAGATTAAACACTTACATTTTCCACTTTATACACACTAAATAGTATTTTGTATTTATATTTTATTTCTCCCCCAATTTCTTTATTTTTCTTCTACTACACATTGTTGTGCCCTTAAACAATTTTGTTTGTTCAAAGAGTCTCAATATAGGTAGTAGTTGGTATTAAACAACAATCCTTGTAAAGATAATAACTATTTGTTGAAATTACTAATTGTTTGATCAGTGTTCTAATTTAAAAAAAAAAAATATTACTTTCAACATTTTACAAGCATAATGAGGTTCAGCAGTGAGTTGGGGTAGTGAGAAAGGTGAGAAGAGATTCGGCCTCAGATCAAAAGATAGTACTTTTTAAATGTCCAACGTAACTGGGGTATGAAGAGTAAACAGAGGGGTAGAAATAGTAGTTCCCTTACTTTGCACCTCAGCCCAAGTAAAGATCTACTGCTAATTAGCCAAGATCAAAGATTCAGCCCAGGCATTTTAAAATATTATTTTCTAAAAAAAAAAATGGGGCAACAATAATGTTGTCTTCTGCTGTTGACTTTTTTTGGCTGTTGCGATTTCTGGTTTATACAGCCCAAAAAAAAAATATTTTAGTAGAGGTGTTTTAAATTGATTTGGTTGTTAATCACAACCTTCATTGGTTAGTTATTTAATTAAGCTATGACCAATTAGATAAATCTATTAAGCAACATTCACTTGGCACAATTCAGCTTTTGCAATGATTAAAGAGCAAATTTCATACTAATCCTCACTTACATAGGTTACAGAAGTACTGAAATAATTAATACATTATCTACTATAACAAAACAGAATAGCTGCATGTTCAGAACTAATCACATACTATTGCTAGCTACGTGCCTGATACCATTACATGCATGTCTAGTATGCTCACACGTGCAGCTTTGACTTTCTCCAAACATTGTGGATGGACAAGGAATCACACATTAGGTAATTAAACCTACACAACATACATCTCTCTTTCTTCCACCATTTTGTTGTGCTCGGTTGACGTCTGTTTTTCCAAGTCCTCGTTAATAATATCAATTTTGGAATCAACAGTTGCAGTAATTTGCTGTGACTTTGTATCATCTGCTGATGGTAAGTTGGGTTCTGAATAGTCCTTGGCTTTGCCCCACACAACTGAGTAAAGGCCCAATGCGATGATAATACCTCCAATAATACTGCCATAAATCCATACAAAACTTTAATTGTTAATTAATACACAAAACTCCAAGGTTCCAGAAACTTATAAACAAGTCCACCGGATTGCATTAATTGAACAATTGGATTCATACCATATAACTTTTTTAGTTAACAGGTCACATCATATTCTACCTATTGCTGCATCCATCATTATTTGCCTTATTCGTATTACTTGAATGAAAACATTCAATGGCCAACTTTTTTTCTCCCGAACAAAAGCAATATTTATTCCTTATTTTATTAAAAATATAAATATACTTTACTGCTCATTTAAATGTTCTTTAATTAATGTCCTTAGTACACTTGTTACAGAGTTTTTTTTTTTTTTTTTTTAAATAGTTTTTTTTTTTTTATTATTTTAATTTTTTTTTTTTTTTTTTTTTTTTTTTTTTATTTAAGATTTAT
>Ga0099824_1011340_pt1 | contig 10124 bp, 11 predicted proteins | sample SiratrowhiteBW_FD_76837 | JGI IMG/M metagenome (GOLD analysis project Ga0099824, IMG submission 76837) | Root nodule microbial communities of legume samples collected from California, USA - Siratro white BW | ecosystem: Host-associated > Plants > Roots > Nodule | place: USA: California... | reverse complement strand
TATATATATATATATATATATATATATATATATATATATATATATACGAACATGAAAATGTAAGTTTTAATGTGTTAATTAAAACAACTCTCTCTCTCAAGAAAATCATCTTTCCTTTTCACTTAGACAATTTTGACACCTCAAAATACCTAAATGGTATTTTCATTATTTCGCAATTCATCATGGCTGCACAGCTTAATGGTATTTTCATTATTTCACAATTTAGCATGGCTGCATAACTTTGCAGTCTGGCCAACTCCATCCCAATTTTGTACGAATTATCTTTAAGCTCTGATGCTACTTCAAAACATCTCGGTATGCTTATTGGTAACAAAGATCTTGAATAAGTGGAGCTTTGTTGTTGAAGTGATATGTTAAGTTGCTTTATAAGATAGCAATACTTATTAACTCTCAATGTCCCTTAGACTTCATAAGCATTCTCTACTGCAATTGATAAGGCCTGTAACCTGCACAAACACCACACCATAACAAATACATTGCATCCTACCCTCTCACACCCACTTCACTTTCCCTAAGTTATATTTTCACCTACCACTCCATATTGTGCTTATTTAATAATTTTCAACCAGCCCACGAGAAATAGATACCAATCAGAATTCAAGTTGTTCATTCCTTTATTCCTATACTTTGCCCATAACCATGCTTTCATCTATGCCATTGCTAAGATTTCAATGTCATCCACCACCCCGTTTTGAAAGACTATCCTGTTTTTGTGTTTTCAAACATTGCTCACAATTGTCCCCCACATTCCTTTCCATATCATATTTACTTTTTTGCTCAAACCAATTACATAGGAATTTTCATACTGATTCACAATCTCGTTATGTCTAACAGAAGATAATTATAACCATCTATTACAATTATCCCATACCCTTTGAACAACCTCACATCCAATTAAAAGGTGCTGGATAGTTTCCTCCACTTTTTCACATAAAGGGCAAAGGTTATTCTATATACTAACACCTTTCCTTAGTAGACTTATTCTAGTGGGTAGTCTCTTTAACATTGCCCTCCAAACAATCACCTTTACTGGCCTAGGCACTTTAAGGGCCCACACTTCCTTCAACCACTGATATTGTAGACTGGAAGGATCTTCTAATAGCACTTTATATCCCAACTTAGTTGTATATTCATTTTGATTGCCCCTTTCTCATACCCATCAATCAGTTTCTCCTTTCTTTCACTTGGCACTAGAAATTAGATTAACTAGTTGTTATCCTAGTACCTCCTCCCACTAAACATTGGTTTTCTCCTTACCATTCTCCCCTTACTCATGGATAATGAATACAATCTCGGAAATATGTCCATTAGCAGTCTTTTCCCCATCCATCTATCGTCCCAACATTTTACTATACTTCAGTTCCTAATCTTCCATGTAGTCCTATCATCAAACCAATTAGGATTATTTCCTACTTCACAGACCCTACAAAGGTCTTTTCAATAATAGGAGTTATTCCTAACTGCTATACTTCTTGACATATCCCTCCAATCATCATACCTAGAATCTAATATATCTCTCCACATTCCTCTTACACCTAAACCTAGATGCCCCTTCCATTTGGCTAGGAAATCATCATTAAATTTCCCTACATCTTTGATTCCCAATCCTCCTGATTCTACAAGTAAATAGACTTTACTCCAACCTATCCAATTGATTTTCTTACCTTCCGAGCTCCAACCCCATAGAAAATTTTGACTGTATTCGTTTAATGGCCATACACACTGAAACAGGTAGCTTGAAAAATGACAAATAAAACAAACAATGGAAGTGTACTAATCACTGATTTAATCAAGCAGATCCTCCCCTTCTAAGTAGACAACCTAGATTTAATCTTATCAACTATGAGTTGCCATAATTCATTTCTTCTAGGATTTTCTCCTATTCGCACTACTAGATATTTAAATGGGAACATCAATCTTCCACGATTCAGATCCACTTGTCTCAAACCTCTTTTAGTCTTAAACTCCTTGGTTAGAAGTCAATTGACCAGAACCGAGCTAGTGGCTAAGTTCAGGCACATTTTGATCCAATTAATCCACTTATGATTAAAGCCAAGTTTGGGCATCATGTATACTAAAGAGTCTCACTATACTGAATCATAAGTCTTTTCATACTTAACTTTGACTCTTACTCCCCTCCCCTTTTCCTTCCTAAGAAAATCTACCGTCTCATTAGCGATGAATATGCTGTCCAGAAAGTCCTTGCCACTCAAATAAAATTGGACTGTAATCATTCAAAGTGGTTGTGTTATCTTTTTCCGGAATGACAATGACAAATAATGCATTAAAGCCCTTAAGAATGTAACCAGATTCATGAAAACAATTTATAACTTTAATGAAATCCTTACCCAAGATGTCCAAATTGCCCTTAATGAAATAAAAATTAAAATCATTCGGACCCGTACCACCACATTTTACAGCACAACAAGCTTCCGTTATATTCCTAAAATGGAACCCATCAAGGTTCAAACCCCTTTTCGATTCTTCTTGGAATCTCTTTTCAAACTAATTTTTGACCTCATTCTTCACCACTTCTGATATTTAATAAATATGATAAATAATATTTAGATTTATAAACTAACTTAAGAATAATATATCCCAATAAGTTCATTAGAATCCATAATATGTAAGAACTTTCTCTTTTAGTTTCTCACACTTAATATTTTAGTTTATGTAATTTAGATGATTAGTGAAGTAAAATGATCAGTCTTATAACATAAATTTCAATGTTTAATACACAAAACAATAATTCACATGTCATCTCATGTGTGTAACTCCCAAATCTATACAATTGTTATCACTTTCTGTTATTTTTATACAACATATAACATTTAAACAAAATCACAATAAATTAAATATACAAATTAATATTTATTTTATATTTATAATAAAAATTCATATACAACCTACTAAAGAGACAAGGAAAGAAAATAATTAAAAAAAAATTAGCATGAGTGATATTTTGAGAAAAAATTTGACTAAGAAAGTTGAGTTGTACTGTTATTTTTACTTGAACAAAAGTGGGGCAAATAATTAAATACATAAATTATGTTTATTTTATGTTACATTAAGATATTGTTGTATTTATGAATTTTGTGTGATATTTTTAATGCTATTACTTAAATAATTTAATGCATACGTTAATATATTACATAAATAACATTATTTAATAGTTAAATATATGCTGCAATTAATTTTTTATTTTAAATTTATTTAAATAATCAGTTCCAAAGGAAAACTATTAAGAAATTAATTAATGTTAATCCTCTTGCTGAACTACTCATCCCTTCTTTTGCATCTATATAAAGTAGATCTTCATAGAGTTCTCAAAACCAAGGAGTCAATATTCCATCAACGATTTCTAGTTATCTCTGAATATTAAGAGTTTGGGCAAATAGCTAGGAGTAGGGCATAAATGTAGACAATGAAAATTCAAACATACACTTTTATAAGAGTGATGAGATCAAACTAAGGAGGTACCAAAGGTAACAATCAAGGATCACCACTCGCCACTCACACTGTGATCAAAGCACTGCATCCTCCTCTTCGGCTTCCACCACCGACACTACCTCCACCTCCATGGCTTCCACAACCTCCGCTTCCACTGCCACCACCAGTATTGCCTCCTCTTCCTTGGATTCCACAACCTCTGCTTCCACTTCCACCACCAGCACTGCCTCCTCGTCTTTGGCTTCCACCACCTCCGCTTCCACTGCAACCATTGACACTGCCTTCTCCTCCACCGCTTCCACTGCCACCACCGCCACTACCACCACCTCCACCTCCACTACCACCACCTCCACCTCCACCTCCACCACCACCTCTACCTCCAGCTCCACCTCCACCTCCACATCCACCTCCAGCTCCACCTCAACCTCCACCTCCACCTCAACCTCCACCCCCACCTCCAGCTCCACCTCTATCTCCACCTCCACCTCCACCGCTACCTCCGCCTCCACCTCCGCCTCCACTTCCACCTAATCAAGGTCGGGGTATAAAAGGGAATTGGAATTCTTAATGTCGGATTCTATTTGTGCAATTGATTCTTGAATTGGAATTTTGGAATTAAATGGCAAGTATTTTCAAAGTTTGGACATAAAGAAGAGTGCTCATTAATGTGTGATAACAGGAATGGATCCCACTACTCGTTAGCAATTTTTCTTAATGTTGGTTAAACTGCTAGATAGTCGGGAAAACGAAATCTAGTGGGTTAACTTATGAATTTCAATGCATGAAGAATCGACTTGAATGACTTTTATTTGTGTAGAAACAATGGATAGTCTTATGTACCATCAATATATTGTAGCAAAAAAAATACAAGCGAGTAAGATAAACGAAGTTCAATCCCAAGTTATTTTACTGCATTTTCTATCAACCTAAAGATTTCACCCTCTGTTTTATTGCATTGTGCTCTATTATTTGAAATTTTGTCATTTTTGTTTTATCAACAAACCTAATTACCAAAACCATTCTATTAAGGTAGCAGTGTTCGTCGGAGCGACAAACTAACATCGTTCCTTGTGGGTTGGACACTCTTACTTCATACATTATTTTACTTTTGACTTGGTACACTTGCTGAAAAGATTTGAGAAGTTTTTGGCACCGTTGTAGTGGAATAGTTGTAGTTTCAGTTCTAGAAAGCACAACCACTAAGCACTGTGGATATTTGTGAATATCTTTTTTTTATTTTGAGTTGCTTTTGTTGAGAAGTGAATCCATACATATTTTTTTCTACTAACTGTGATTTGAGCACTCTGTAATATATGCTATTGAGAGGTCAGGTTACTTAAGATCAGTTAGAGTTCGACATAGAGATAGAAAAGACAGCAAGGAGAAATCATAGCAGAAGGAGAAGAGAGCAACAGAGCCAAGAACGAGGGGAAGATTAGAACCACCCCACTTTAAGTGTTCAAGAAAGTCAAGAAGAGACCAACATGGTTGACGTAGGAAACAATCCATCTAGAAGAACTTTGGGTGACTATGCCATGCAATAGGGACCTACACATTTCTCTAGCATAGCAATACCATCTACAACCATATCTGTGGAAATAAAACCAACATTTCTAAGTTTAATCAGTAGTCACCAATTTACAGGGATGGATCATGAGAATCCATACACTCACCAACCTACATTTTATGAGTTGAGAGGAACCATGCGATTTGAGGAAGATGAAATTGAGTGAGTTTATCTATGACTATTTCCATTTTCCTTAGTAGGAAAAGCAAAGTAATGGTTCAAATCACATCCAAATCAAAGCTTAACCAATTGGAGCATTGTGAAGGAAAAATTCCTTAGCAGATTCTTCCCACTTTCGATGTATATCAAGGCCAAGTATGATATTTCCACCTTCAGACAAGGACCAGATGAAGCATTTTGTGAAGCATGGGAAAGATTCAAAGTGATGCTGAGAAGGTATCGAAATCATGGGTTTGAAGATATTTCTCAAGTCAACATTTTACACAATGGGTTGAAGCCAGATACAAAAATGATATTGGATGCAGCAGTAGGAGGAACAATGATGGCAGTAGATGCAGAGCTAGCTACAAGAATTATTGAGGCTCTAGCTTCAAATGGTTATCAAGCTCGGCATGATAAACAAACCATCCAACCAAAGAAGGGATTTCCTGAGCTTAACACTACAGACGCAGTTCTAGTACAGAGTAAGATCCTGTCGTAACAAATTGAGGCACTGACGAAGCAAATGTGAAATTTACCCAAGCAGCTGCATGTTGTACAATCTTCTCAAGGACAAAATCAGGCTATGAAGTGTGACTTTTGTGAAGGCAATCATCCCAATAGACATTGTTCGTAGCAAAACCATTAAGAAGAAGAGGAAGTTCAATATATGAGAAATAAGAAAAGACAAGGTGTTTTCTCTAACAATTACCCGAATAACATGACTCAAGGGTGGAGACATACTCAAAGTCAAGGTTTTGGATGCCAAACAAGAAGTAGGCCCCTCCAATAGACAAGCTCCCTATCAGCAACAATCGAGTTATCCTACAATTCAGTAGAGAACAACCATGCTGCCAAATAGGAAGATACACTGGAAAAATTCATGTAAGCCTCATTATCCAATTAAAAGAACATTGAATCTTTAATTCAAAATTTGGAGACTCAAGTGGGATAGTTAGCTAAACAATGGCAAATCAATGAGGTTAATTTTCAGCAAACACTCAAACCAACCCTAAGGAGCACTGTAAATTTATCACTACTGGAACTGGAGTAACCGTTGAAAGAGGTATTGGTGAAAATCTAGGCAGTGAGGAAGTGATGATGGAAGATAAAAGAAAAGAAGAAGAGTGACAAATTGAATGTCAGAGAAAGAAAGCGAAAAGCAAATAACAACTTAGAAGTACCAAGAAATAGAAAAGAAAAGGAAAACAAGTGAAAAAGTTCCACGAGGTCCTCCTATAAGGAACGTGCCTTATCCACATGCACCATCAAGAAAGGATGTAGAAAGACAGTTCATTCGATTCATGGACATCCTCAAAATACTAAAAATTAATATCCCTTTCAGTGAAGCCCTTGAATAGATGTTTGTTTATGCTAAGTTTATGAAAGAGTTAATGACAAAAAATAGAAAATTTCCTGAACATGAAACCATTGAGTTGGAGGTTCGATGCAGTTCCATAATTCAAAAATTGTTACCATATAAGTCCAGAGATCCAGGGAGTTTTACTCTTCCAATGACAATAGAAAACCTCATGGTTGGGAAGGCATTGCTGGATCTTGGTGCCAGCATCAATTTAATACCTTTATCCATGCTGAAGAAGATTGGTGATGTAGAAGTCAGACCTACAAGAATGACTCTCTAGCTAGCTGATTGTTCAATCAAACATCCATATGGAATATTGGAAGACTTATTGGTGAAAGTGGATAAATTTCTTTCTATAGTAAATTTTGTGGTAATGGAAATGGAAGAAGATGTCGAAGTACCACTAATATTGGTGCGACCGTTCATGAAAACTGCAAAGGTGATGATCAACGTTGATAAAGGAAAATTGAAACTATGTGTATAAGATGAGGAAGTAAGCTTTAATGTGCTTGAATCCATGAAACACACAACTGAAGTAAAGGAACGTTATAGAATGGATGTTTTGGGAAAAATTTGTGCTGATAAGAAGAAACTGTTGCCCACAGCAGAACCATTGGTGAAGGTTCTTACTCATTATGCAGTAGAGGCAGTTTTGGGGCAGAGAAAATATTAACCTTTTTGAATAATACACTATGCAAGCAAGATTTTGAATGAAGCTCAAAGTAATTACACCACTACATAAAAAGAATTGCTTGCTATAGTTTATGCACTCGAAAAATTCAGATCTTACTTGATTGGTTCCAAAATAGTTGTTTTCACAGGTCGTGCTGCAATTAAATATCTTTTGACCAAATCAAATTCCAAGCCCCTAGGCTGATAAGATGGATTTTGTTGCTATACGAGTTTGACATGGAAATCAAGGACAAGAAGGGTTGTGAGAATAACTTTACAGATCATTTGTCGAGATTGGCCAATGAAGAGGTAACTAATCTAGAAGTAGAGTTACCAGCTGAATTTCCAGATGAGAAGACTCTAGTTATTCAAGAGAGGTTATGGTTTGTAGATATGACAAACTTCAAGGTTGCTAGATCCATTCCTGAAGACATGGATTGGTATCAAAAAAGGAAGTTCTTAAAGGATGCAAGTCATTACATCTGGGATGATCCTCATTTATTCAATATCAGTGTTGACAACCTGTTGAGGAGATGTGTTACAAAAACATAGGCTAACAACATATTATGGCACTGTCACGACTCACCCTATGTAGGCCATTACAATGGTGAAAGGACGGTACTGAAAATTTTACAATTTGGTTTTTTCTAGGCTACACTGTTCAAGGACTCCCATGAGTATGCATAGAAATGTGATCATTGTTAGAAAACAGGTAACATCTCCAAAAGACATGAAATGCCATTGCATAAAATTTAAGAGGTGGAGGTCTTTGACTATTGGGAAATTGATTTCGTAGGTCCATTACATCCTCATTATCACATGAGTACATCTTGCTAGCAGTAGAATATGTATCCCGATGGTGAAGGCAATACCAGCCGAACATGCTGATGCTAAGACAACGATCAAATTTCTGAAACAAAATATCTTCTGCATGTTTGACACACCAAGGATTCTGATAAGTGACAAAGGTTCTCATTTATGCAACTCTCAACTTCAAAAGATTTTAGAACACTATGGTGTGAGACATAGAGTTGCTACAATCTACCATCCTCAAACGAATGCGTGAACAAAAGTTTCTAATAGAGAGATCAAGAGGATTTTGGAAAAATCTGTAAATGCTTCCCAAAAGGACTGGTATACTAAACCCAATGAAGTTTTATGGGTGTACAAAACTGCATTCAAGATGCCTATAGGCTTGTCACCTTTTCAATTGGTCTATGACAAAGCATGCCATCTTCTTGTAGCAATGGAGCATAAGGCCTATTGGGATTTGAAATTGTTAAACTTTGACTCTAAAGCTGCAAGAGAGAAAAGACACATACTAGTGCACGGATTGGAGGAACTGAGGCTCAATGCGTATAGTTCTTCAAAAATTTACAAGGAACGAGCCAAGCGGTACCATGATAAGAATATCATCAATAAAGAGTTTCACTCTAGCCGAGCTATTTTGTTGTTCAATTCTAGATTAAGGTTATTCCATGGAAAGCTGAAAGCTAAGTGGTCATGACCCTTTTTAATTAAAAAAGTCAAGTCATATGGAGTAATTGAAGTCGAAGATCTTGTTTCACACAGAAGTTGGTGGGTTAACAGTCAAAGGCTTAAGCACTATCAAGGTGGTGGGATTGAAAAACTCACCACAGTGGTCTATTTGAAGGAAGCATGATCAACAGGTGTCAACCTATATGACGTTAAATGAGCGCTTGATGGGAGGCAACCTTGTGTTTGCAACTTTTATTTTATTTTGCTTTAGATTTTTTTTCTCTTGGTTCAAATTGATTTGGTGTTTAAGAACTAGATGTTAGTTGAGTTATAGTCAAAATGTGGGGGGTTGATCTTTTGTATGTTGAATGTTCACTTTTTAGAAAATTGGCGTTTCACCTATTCAATTTTTAGGAATGTAAAAGTCAGGATTTTTCTTGGGCTAGAATGTCAATTTAGGTTGCACTTTCACTTGTTTTGGCCATGCTTTAAGTCCTTCATTTAAATAGAGGAGCTCATTTTAAAACCACACTACTTCACACTCGCACACCTTAGCTTAAAACTCTAGGCTTCCACTCTCACTTGCACCCTGTACACAATCATCATTCAGCACTAGAGAACTCATTTCACCCTTCAGTCTCTATTGTGCGTCTCTGTAAACGTGATAAAGGTAAGTACTTTGAAGATTTTGATGATTGATTGCCTTATCTTTCCCTTATTATGTTGGTAAAGAGTATGATAGCAGTGGTAGTTTTGAATTTGGTAAATGTTCTCTAGCCAATGTTGAAAGGATTGTATTTTTACTGTGCTTTGTTAGTGGATGACCTAAATAATGATTAGCTAGGGTTTATGTGGAAGGAACCTAGGTTTTTTGTGAATAAATTGTATTGCTTGTAAGACAAACTATCTCAATATTTTTTCTTATGAAGAAGAAAACCTGAATAGCATCAAGAGACTGTTGAAATATCAAAAGCTGAACAAATTCCTGAGTCTTACAAGGAATATGTATTCAGACACTACTAGAAAATTGTCAAATAGTGACCAAAAAAACAGTCACAAAATCGATCACAGATTCAGTCACAAAATCGGTCACAGAATCGGTCAAAGATTCGGTCACAGAATCGGTCACAGAATCGGTCACAGATTCGGTCATAGAATCAGTCACAGAATCGGTCACAGATTCGATCACAGAAATCAGTCACAGATTCGGTCAAAAATAATAATAATAATAATAATAAAAATAATATTAACAATAATAATATTATAATACTAATAATAATAATAAATCAAATAACCTGCACAATATTATTATTATTATTTTTATTTTATTTTTAAACAAATATATTTTATCATTTTTTAAACAAAAATAAAAGAAAACTATTTTTTATTATTATTATTATTATTATTATTATT
>Ga0099824_1011338_pt1 | contig 10124 bp, 7 predicted proteins | sample SiratrowhiteBW_FD_76837 | JGI IMG/M metagenome (GOLD analysis project Ga0099824, IMG submission 76837) | Root nodule microbial communities of legume samples collected from California, USA - Siratro white BW | ecosystem: Host-associated > Plants > Roots > Nodule | place: USA: California... | reverse complement strand
GGTTTAAAACAACATGAGAGTCTTGAGTTTTCTAAATCACGGATAATTGCAGGTGATTTTTTTTTTGGTTTTTGTTCCGTCCCATTTTTTTTTTTTTATAATTTTTTTTTTTTTTTTTTTTTACATTCTCATATGAAAATTTCCAGTTTTATTAATTTTTGCAATTAAAAAAATTAAAAGTATTTGTAGGGTTATATGATATATAAAAATTTATGAACTATATAATTTTAAAATTATTTTTCAGTTTCAGATTATATAATTTAAAAAATATTTTAAAAAAATATTTTTAAATTTTATAATTCAAAACTTAAAAAAAAAATATTTTAAATTGTATAATTCTAAAACATTAACTTTTGATGATATAATCTAAAACTTATTTTTTCTTAATAATAACTTTTAAATCATATAATCCAGATTTTTAATTTTTGGATTGTATAATTTAAAATTAATTTTTAATATTTTACTATCATTACTTACAAATTATTTTTAATTTTTAGACTTTACAAAATATAAAAATAAAAATAATTTCACAACTTTATAATTAAATTTTTTTAAGAATAATTTTTTTTATATTTATGAAATATAGAAGAAATGTATGGAGATGCTGGTAGAAATGCTCTTACACTACTAGCAGTTGTATGGGATTTTAAATCGTTTAGAAGTATTCCAGGTAAATTTTTACTTTTTAAGAGGTAGTTAAAATTAGGTAGTTGATGCCTATACGATACAAAATGTTTCCTGTACTTAAAATATTCTCAAAATATCAATAATGTCCTTGTTATTTTATATATTAAATAATTTTTCTTTTTCTCACATTTACAGAAATATCTCTTTCATATTTTTTTAACAATAATAAAAATGATATTAGATATTGTTAAGATATTTACGATAATTTAATAAATTCAGTTTAACACATTATTTTCAAATATTTAGTTTTATGATAACTAATTCGTTTGAAAAAAAATATAGATATTTCTTAATATTTATTAGATTTTTTTATTATTTATCAAGAAAATTTGTTAATATTTATGAGAGAAGTTAATAATTTTTTATTTGATTGTACTTCATTTAATAAATAAATTTTAAAATAAAAATAATGAGGAGATTGTTGGTATATTGAGAATTTATTAAATGCAAGAAGCAATATGTATCATGTAGGAAGCAACTACCTTAAAATTATTGGTAATTCATTAGGAAGTACGGTTTTACAAATAAAATGTCAAACTTCAAGGTCAATGTTAAAATAATCTGAAACTAAAACATAATCAGTTAATCTTTTTATAGTGACTAAACAGTTAATTAGAGAAAAATGATATGAAATTAAAAAGACAAGGATTATTTATTTTTATTTGAAGGGGGTCTTTTAATAATAAAAAGTTAAATATCAAATAAGTGGTGTAAATAGAAAACTCAGGCCCAGGAAAACACACCTTAACGAACAAACGTTATCGTGTCCCTGTAAAGAATTAAAAGAAAAAAAAAAACACTTTATTAAAATATAATAATCAAATATTCTAACTTTGATATGATAACACAAGATTAATATATTAAAGTTTTACTTAAGATGAATTGCTAAGGTTTAAAGATTTCAATTTAGAGTCTAAAATATTTAACATTAGAGTTTTTCACCTCCAAAATTTAATTAATAAATTGTTGTTAAATAATAAATTGTATAACTTTTGTTTACTAAGTTTTTAATACAATAAAAGATTTAGATTCCTTTAATTAAAATTTTAAACTATTATAGTTTATGTTAATTTTATAAAATTAGAAAATATTTACTTTTAAAAGTGTATATTTCTGAGATTACACTCCACGATCTTTGCTTCTATAAACGACTATAATCTTTTAAAAAATAGAATTTGGAGGATTCTCATCACCTGTTTTCAGTAATCCTAAAAAGCTTGTTTCTACAAATGTTTTCTAAACTTGTTTAAACTTTACCAAACATAATTCAACTTTTTGTTTTTTCTTTTGTGTGTGTATCTTTCATATGATTGGTAGACAATTTTATAATTCTCTTTTATTGCTTTCATTTGCTCTAACCAATTACAGGACTTACAAGTAAAATGTAGAAAAGAGGAATAACTCTAATGCATAAGAGTTTATCTAGATGGAGTAATAATAAAACTGAAAAAGGAATGAAAGATAGTAAAATTCCGAAGTGAAAATACGGATAAGAGAAACAGTTCTAATGTATTGGATTTAAGAGTGAAAATAACACTAGTGGAAAAAAGAATTCAACGTTGGTTATAGAAGGCTTCCAACGTCGGTTTTCAAACTGATGTAGTAAATGGCGATGTGATATACTACGTCGGTTAAAAAATCAATGTAGTATATGGTATCACTACGTTGGTTGGAAAGATAACTACCCGACGTATTATATGGTATCACTACGTCAGTTGGAAAACCAACTATCCGATGTCATAAGAGAAAATTGTGTTTTAGTTTGCAAAGAGGGATAACACGTCAGTTACCAGATCATTAACCAACGTGGTACCATCAAAATTTAAAAAAAAAATTAACTGTTCACGTCAGTTACCAGTATATTAACCGACGTGATAATCCCCTCTTTGTTTAAACTTGTTATTGATTTGTGACATTCTCTACGTCAATTAAGGTCGTGTTTGGCATTTCTTTTTAATATGCTAGCAGAATTTTGTTTCTACCCAAACCTGCATCATTTGTATACAAACCTAGGCAGACAGATTCATCGAATTACTTTAATATACATTTAAAATAGATATACAATTATTATGAATATATATATATATATATATATATATATATATAAAATAGATATGTCTAAAATGAAAACATTTATTATGTACATCTACAAATTACTTCTAACTTTAATTAAAAATCTTGCCCATTCTTTTTGGATGTCCTGTATCGCTTGACTGTCCAACGACTCTTGGTCTTGAAAAAGCTGAAATACATAAACAACAATTGTTTTTTAATCATGTTATGTGAAACTTAAAAATGATATTTTATCTATAATTAAAACATGCTCATACTTGCTCCCAAGAGTCAGTGATACAAACTCTGGCAACGGTTCTCATCCAATGCATGACATAGTACCCACATTCCCAACTACCTTGTTGCTTGTTGCACTTTCATTATACATAAATCATTAAATAAGTCCAATACTAATTTTAATAAATTAAATTTAGAATTATATGTAGAATAAAATAGCTTAGGAAATATCCAAACGAAGGTTTTGGAATGTGGTCGTCAATCTTCCGCCAAGGACATTACAAACATTAATTTCACTAAAATCCAAAAAATTAGTAACTTGAAAAATTATAAAAACAAAATTTAAAGTTAATTAAATCATACCTTTGGACTACTTGTTTCATATTTGAACTTTGCTTCTTATGCAGTGAACAGAACCATACCACTGTGTTATCTGTCGGACAGACAAGCATGAGTTGCCAATGGGACCTAAAATAGTTAATCCATTAAACTCAAATTCTATAAATAACTTAAAAAATATAAATATTTGAAACTTACGAATGAATAATTAGGGCAATGTAGATCCTTTTTCTGGATTCTTAAATCCATTTTTGTATGTATGCCTAGCAGTCCATTTTTCTTATTTCCAGACTTTTGTATACTTTGAGGCTCAAGGAATCCATAAATATCAGGATTCCCTAGGGTGTAAATTATATCATTTATGTACCTGTATTGTTAATATAAATATTAGTAAAAGTGGTTGCTAAAACATATTTTATCATATAACATGTAAAAAGGAATACTTACATAATCTATAATTGTATACATGCATTGTTAATCATCTGAGATCCCGAGAGGATTTCAATGACATCTTGATATGATATGTAAAAGGGTACACCATTATTGTCTACCCCAAAGATTCTTGCATCCCAAGGAATTAAAGAAGGTGACCCGAATAACTCGACAGATGAGACCCAGGACTTACATCACTGGTAACTGGGGATTTGTCTTTCCTCCCACCTCCCTATAACATAGAAACAAAATGTATCAATTCAAATGACATTAAGTGTCAAATTAAATAAGATTAAGTGAAATCATAACATACTTGAGGCCTCCTAGAAATGGGTTGTAGGAGATGTGTAGGCCACGCAATAAATGTCCCAAGTGCCTCCCCACAAATCTAACATCTGATGTGGGCACTAGCACCTCGCATTTGGCTAGTTAACATCTTCAACAACCACTCTGGCAAAATCATGTCCTAGAGGCACCGTGTGGATGGTCGAAGTGCTGGCATACATTCTTCCAATTGCCACCAACTGAGGAGGCTCTCAAACAAAAAGCTTACACCGATTGGTGTTTGTGTCGTCCTCCTCGTCCCCAGCAGCACAACTCCCCTTTGTGCTAACTCACCTGCCAGTAGGTAGTTCTACATGTTCATGTACAAGAGTGTGTTGCTATGATTTGCCAATGGGACTCTCTACTTTGGACAAATTGTGTCCAATTTTCTTCATCAATCCTATATTTCTCACAAGGGGACTTTTCCTTGTATTTACCAAAGATGTAGAAACTTGTCAAGTTTATCTTAAAATTTCTCCATTTTATAGCAATAGATGACTAATCTTCTTCCTAATGAAGTTAGACGATTCAAGCTCAAAGTTTGTCTGCAAAATCAAATAAATAAGTCATTAAACATATAACAAAAATACTCATCATTTAATTAACCTTTAAATGAATGACTTACACAAATATCCTACCAAATTAGATTTTTATCTGCTTTAGTGACATGATCCCAGTCAGGAAGAAAAATAGAAACCTTTGAACGGGCCAAGACACCCAAATAACTAACAAAACTGTGCATGATTAGGACCTGAAGCCCTACTAGTCTGAGGGTCTATGTCAACTGGGACCCTAGAACCACCCAGACGATTCACTGTAAGAGCTGTCAAGCGAGTAGCTTCTCTACTCTTCTTTGATGATTCGGCCATGACCTATAAAAAAACACAAAATTCCAAATTAAAACTAAAGAAAAATAAGTAAATATAATATGATAATGTTCAAATTAAGTAAAATCAGTTAAGTAAAATTAAGTAAAATCAACATAAATTCAACTATTCCATCATAAAATAAAAAAAACATAAATAAATAGTACTTATTATTATTGTGGCAGTGTTATAATGTTTTCCATATTTCTTCATTGTGATCACTCTGTGTAGCATGTACTTCATCAACATCATTTTCGTCATTCATTGGAGGTAAGTGTATGGAGAATGAAGGATTGTTACCATATTGGGCTATTGAATTGTCATGGTTATCGACATCAAACTCATTTATCCCTGTCGCAACCGGGATCACGACGGGGACGGCGAACAAAATAATTTAATTTTCAAAATAGTGGAGTCGCCACTATAATTTATTAAAGGAAAACTATGGAAAACTGAAAACAAGATAAGACAAGTTCACAAAACCGGATTTAGAGTCCGGGAGTCGGTTACGTGTAGGGAAGGTACTAGCACTCCACAACGTCCGCCCTAGGGCGGTACCTTTAATTAAACGAGTAAAAGAGTGTGATTTTTTGAAATATTTATTTTTCCCAAAAAATGAAATAAAATGCAAACAATAACAAACAAATATATTTTTTAGAAAAGGGAGCCCGACAAGGATTTGACCTCGCTCCTACGTATCTCTATTGAGGATAGAGAATCAGGGTTACGTAGTTCTTTGTTTGATAAAATTGTTGGTTAGTTTGATATTTTGAATTTTTTGAAAGCTTGTGTTTGAAAATAGGGTAAGTGAATGGCGTCAGTGCCAGGTTTAAAGCTTGGGCTTTGAGTAAGGTGCCAGGTTTAAAGCCTGGGCTTTGGGAAACAGTGCCAGGTTTAAAGCCTGGGCTTTGAGAAATAGTGACAGGTTTAAAGCCTGGGCTTTGAGTAACGGTACCAGGATTAAAGCCTGGGCTTTGAGTAACGGTACCAAGCTTAAAGCCTGGGTTTTGAGAAACGGTGCCAGGTTTAAAGCCTGGGCTTTGAGAAATTGTGCTAGGTTTAAAGCCTGGGCTTTGAGAAACAGTGCCAAGTTTAAAGCCTAGGCTTTGGGCATTGGGGTATATATCAAATTCGGTGTTGAAAAATAACATGCAACAGTTATATATAACATGGAATTGACACTTTAATTTTAGAGGGATCATGCATGCAAAAATGGAATGTGACTGAATGAATTAGTGGCAATGCAAAGCTTAGATATGTGAGTTTTAAGTGATGCATGGTGACTTTTTTAGGTATTTGTGGGGGCAGTTTTGGAATTCAGAAAAGTGTGGGTACAGATCCTAATTAATGGAGGCGCAGGAAGTAACCTCACCAATCAGAAACTCAACTTGTGTTAAGGGCATTTTGGTAATTGAGAGGAGTATGCGTGCAGAACTTAATTAATGGGGGTGCAGGAAGTAACCCTACCAATCAAAAACTCAACTTGGGTTAAGGGCATTTTGGTAATTGAGATGTGTATGGGTGCAGAACTTAATTAATGGGGATGCAGGAAGTAGCCCACCAATCAGAAACTCAACTTGGGTTAAGGGTATTTTGGTAATTGAGAGGTGTATGGGTGCAGAACTTAATTAATGGGGTGCAGAAAGTAACCCAACCAATCAGAAACTCAACTTGGATTAAGGGCATTTTGGTAATTGAGAGCAATATGGGTGCAAAACTTAATTAATGGGGGTGGAGGAAGTATCTCCACTAACCAAAACCCAACTTATGGTTAGGGGCATTTTGGTAATTGAGAGCAGTATGGGTGCAGAACTTAATTAATGGGGTGCAGGAAGTATCCCCACTAACCAAAATCCAACTTATGGTTAGGGGCATTTTAGGGATTGTGGAGAGTGAGGGTGCAGGCTCAAACATGTGGGGTGCAGAGAGCACCCCACTAATCAGGAACCCATCTAGGGTTTGGAATACACATGGCATAGTGGAGGCAATGCAGGTGTTGTTTCGAAGCAAGGAGGGCGTGGTTGGTGAAGGTGAAGGCGGCGGCAGCAGGCGACGACCATGAACGCCGTCGACGGCGGCGGTAGGGTAGACGGGGCGTTTTTTGCACCATTTTTGTGGCGTTTTCATGGTTGTTGCGGTGCTGTTTTAAAAGTAAAGTGGTGTCGTTTTGGAGATAAAACTGGTGCTATTTTTGGGGTAAAATGGTGCTGTTTTGGGTATTGTTTGGCTGTTGTTTTGGGTGCATCTTGTTGGGATTAAAAGAACTACATGGTGGCTATTTTTGGAGGTAAATGGTGGCTATTGGTGGCGCGAAAAAAATGGCGGTGTCGGCAGAAGTCATTTTGGGGCTGCTTTGGAGTGGTTTTGGGAGTACAAAATACAGAGAATAATGTATGGAAGATGGAATATGATGATTTTTTTTATTATTTAAGTAATAAGAAAAAAACGAAATGCCATAAAGAGCAAAAGGATCTCCCTTTTTTATTTTTTTTATCTTTATATGAAAATGAAATGATGAAGAAATAAAAAAAACCATCAGAAGAAGATAAAAACACAGGATTTATAAATTTCAAACTTCAAGATTCATATGAAAAATCTAAATCTTACAAATCATACCTGTGAATGTTCTTCAAAAATGATTGTCTCCTTTTCAAAAGTTTCTTGCTTCTCAGTTTGTGGATAGTAAAACAGGAGAATCAATCTTCTCTTCTTCTCTACTTTCTCTCTCTTTTTTCCTCGTTTTCTTCGTTCCTCTCCGTTACTAATGATACGTGAATCCTTTTTTTTTTCCTTCTTTCCTTAATATCTCTCTTCTTTTCCTTTTCATTATTATTATTTTTTTCAAAATCTGAACGTGGTTCAGAGCAGTTTTGAAAGATTGACCCTCTCTTTTTTTTTCTTTTATTATTAAAGATGAAGTGTAGATGAACGTGAGATGAAACAGTTTGAGAACGGTCATATTTTATTTTTTATTATTGTGAAATGGAGAACATGGGTGGATTGACTGATTCTTTTTTATTATTATTATTATTTTTATTTTTTTTGTGAGAAGTTAAGATTGAGTGAGATTGACTGATTCTTTTCTTTTATTATTATCTTTATTTTTTTTATGGGAAGTTAAGATTGAGTGAGATTGACTCATTCTTTTTTTATTATCATCTTTATTTTTATTTTGAAAGTGCAAATGAAGGAAACAGTTTGAAAACAGTTTTCTTTTCTTGTTATTTTTATTATTTTATTTTTTTTTATTCTTAGATTCTGTTGTTTTCAATTTATATATATTTTTTATTTATATATATTTTTTTATTTTCGTTTTTCTATTATTAATTATTTTTTGGAATGGAAAAATTCAAAAAAATTTATTTATTCATTTTCTATTTTTTTTCATTTCTTTATTTTATTTTATTATCGTATTTTTAATTTAAAAGATTACCCGGACAAAATTGGGTGTTGACAATCCCTTTGATTACAACTGACCACCTTTCATTAGAAGGATCTTTAACATAAAAAACTTGTTTTGCTTGGTATGCAATGATGAAAGGATCTTCCTTAGAACCTCTTTTTGCAAGATCAACCAAGGTAAAACCCAAATCATCAACATGCACTCCTATGTTACTATCAACCCATTTACACTTAAATACTGGAACTCTAAATTTGACGTAGTTAACTTCCCAGATTTCTTCAATTACTCCAAAGTAACTTATTGTAGCCATCATAGGATTGTTGTCTTTTAAACTAGCAAAGTGCATTGACTCTGCCTCAAGAGTGACACCACTATTCTGCATTGTACCTTTTTGATCCGCGGTATTTGTATAAAAAGAGAACTTATTAATATCATATCCAAACCATGTTATGACATCAAAGTTAGGTCCTCATGCCAACCATTTGAACTCATCAATATCACAATCTTCTTGACAAATTTTCTTTTTAAACCATTTCAAAAATGTCTTGTTATGCTCAGTCAACAACCATTTCTCATTTACATGTGGGTTCATTGATTTTAACAACATTTTGTGTGCATCTATGTAGGGAAGAACATCATCAGTATTATTAAAAATATACAAGTGTGCTTGGAGTATCTACTTTTGATCTTTTCGAACTACCCTCACACCTCGTGTGCCTTTGCCTTCTTGCCTTTCTTCATACCGAGACCTCGGGACACCTATAGCATCTACTTCTAACAGATACATCGTACAAAACTCAATTACTTCCTCTGTAATATATCTCTCAACAATAGATGCTTCTGGTCGATATGGATTCCTCACATACCCTTTCAAAATCTTCATGCAACGTTCAATTGGGTACATCCATCGTAAAAACACAGGACCACATATTCTAATTTCTCTCACGAGATGAACAATTACATGAACCATGATATCAAAAAATGAAGGAGGAAAAGACATCTCTAGTTGACACAAGAGAATGATGCCTTCATTTTCTAACTCATCCAACCTCGTAGGACCAATTACTTTCCTACAATAGCATTGAAGAATAGGCAAAGATGAGTGATGACTTGTCTAACATTTTTTGGCAGAATTCTACGAATAGCCACTGGGAGAACACTACAAGAAAAAATGATTTTACCTACTGCTTAAATCCGTAGGTAACAGCAAAAATCCGTGGGTAAATCAGTATTACCCACGGATTACCCACGGACAAAAATCCGTAGGTAAACTGGGCGTAGGTAATTTACCTACGAAAATTGAGTCCGTGGGTAATTAAAGTCGTGGGTAATACCCACCAACTCCAGTCCGTGGGTAATATCAACCAACTCCAGTCCGTGGGTAATACCCACCAACTCTAGTCCTTGGGTAATGTGGATAAATTCGTACATGATTCTTCATGCATTAAAATGTTCATTTTAATTGAATTTTATGAAACATTCAAAATATCCAACATATCCTACAATCAAGCATCATTCAATACACCTAACAAAAAATAAAATCCTCATTTAATTTCAAATTGAAACATAACATATATAGTTGAATTCTCATCATACAAAGTAAATCAAAGATAATATAATTCTAAAGTAAAGTAAACTTCAAACATAATCCAACATAATCAACATTGTAAATAAACTTGAACCATAATCAAATACTCAAAGCCTAAAAATCCTAATAGTCTCCAAAATGTCCAGGTTGTCCATGCTCATTGTGTTGTTTGTTGGGTGGTTGCTCATGCTCATTT
>Ga0099824_1011337_pt1 | contig 10125 bp, 8 predicted proteins | sample SiratrowhiteBW_FD_76837 | JGI IMG/M metagenome (GOLD analysis project Ga0099824, IMG submission 76837) | Root nodule microbial communities of legume samples collected from California, USA - Siratro white BW | ecosystem: Host-associated > Plants > Roots > Nodule | place: USA: California... | reverse complement strand
AAATATAAAATAAATAATATGGTATAAATTTAATATAGAAAAATTAATAAATTTAGTTTAATAATTATATTTAATAATTTAATTATGTTTTATTTTATATTAAATTTAAATAATGTTAATATTAAATATTAATAATAATAAAATCAAAAATAATAATATAATAATAAAATATTAAAATGATAATAAAAATATAATAATAAAATTAAAATTATAATAATAATTAAAATAAATTTATAATATAATGATATTATTAATAATAACAACTTAATTTTTTTATTTTAGTTTTAATTTTAAAATAATTGATATTTTTATAATTTTATTAATTAAAATAATAATTTGTTAATTATATCTAAAAAATTTTGTATTTAATGTAAATTAATTTTAATTATAATTTTAATTGTTAAAAAATTATTTTATCAATTATACCTATCACATCAATCATAAATTTCTATAATTTTTTTTTTTTATCATCTATCCCTTCTTACAAACAATTAAGCTTTTCCCTCTATTAAAATTTATTTTCTAAACCAAACAAAGCCTACGGACTTATATATAAATTCTTCAGAGGTACAATAGTAGTATTTGGCTTTTTCTACTCTTCACAGCTCCTATTGATGTTGTTAAATGTATGAAACTAAATAATTAAATGTAATTAGACATCAAAATTAAACCCTATAACTTTATTATATATCTAATATCGTTCTTATAATGTTTATTACCTTTTTTAATTTTTACAAACTCTCCAAAAATTTGTTGGAGTTTGTTAGATAGTAACAGGAGAGAATATCCGATTAATTAAATATTGATAAAAAGTTAAAGAAGAATTTGCGGAGAAGAGAGTATTAAATTAATGTTAATTAAATAAAAAATGAAATTAGCGGGTAAGAAGAGAAGACGCAGAAAAGGAATGAAAAGCGAAAACGTGTGAGGCACAGTGTAATGCTTTTGTCACGGAAAAAACTATGGTCTACGGAACGGGACGGGTTAGATCTTGATCTTTGAGTGCCATTGTCTCTCTCTTCGTTTCTCTGTATAAATTCTCACACCTCTTCATTCCTCTCATTCCCTCCCTCTCTCCTCTTATTTCTTCTTCCTTTCTCTTCAGATCTCTCTTTCATTCATCATTCAAGGTAAATTCCACCGGTTTGTCTTTCCTTTCTTCCATTGTTTCCCTCTTTCATTTCCTTCTCTGCCTGCAAAGTCACTTTTTTCCTCCTGCCCATTTTGTGTTTCCTTGCTGTCTTTCGATTTCGACTTCTGGGTGTTATTGTTTCGGCCCCAAATGCCACCTTTTTTTTATGCGGGATTGTTTGTTTTTGAATTGTGGGTGGGTTGGATGATCACTGGATCTGTCGGTTTGGCTTTTTCCGCGTGAATTATGTAGTTAGATCTGGTGTCTGAATTTTATCATGTGGGGATTTGGATTCCACATTTGTCTCTTGTTTAGTTTATTTTGGTGATGTGTGTGAGTGCATGTGTTTATTAGCTGATCATTTCAATCATTTATGTTTAACAGTTTGCATTTTCGTATCTAATTTTGTTTCTCTCTCTCTGGATCTGTTTGTCTTTCTGTGTTTGATTTGCTTGAGAATTGTAGATCTTGTTCTTCCTGTTGTTAGAGTCGTGATTGCGTAGCATTCTCTTGGAAATTATGTTTTTGGGCGAGTTTTGTCGTATGGTCTTTTCAATTTATATGCTGCTTGGATCTTGATATGTTTGGTTTCATCTTGTTGTGTTTGGAATTTGGATTGTTTATGCGTTATTTTGAGTTTGGAGCATTGGGTGTTTCTGTCACGCAGGCTGCTAGAGAAGAATAAAAAATGGTGAAAATTTGCTGCATTGGAGCTGGTTATGTTGGTGGGCCAACCATGGCTGTGATTGCCCTGAAGTGTCCTGAGATTGAGGTGGTGGTGGTGGATATCGCGGCTCCACGAATCAATGCGTGGAACAGCGACCACCTTCCCATATATGAGCCCGGGCTTGATGATGTGGTGAAGCAGTGCAGGGGGAAGAACCTCTTCTTCAGCACTGATGTGGAGAAGCATGTTGCTGAGGCTGACATTGTCTTTGTTTCGGTGAACACGCCGACGAAAACTCAGGGTCTTGGAGCTGGCAAGGCAGCTGATCTCACATATTGGGAGAGTGCTGCTAGGATGATTGCTGATGTTTCGAAAACAGACAAGATTGTGGTCGAAAAATCAACTGTGCCAGTGAAAACTGCTGAGGCAATTGAGAGGATTTTGACTCATAACAGGAAAGGCATCAATTTCACAATTCTGTCAAACCCTGAGTTTCTGGCTGAGGGTACAGCGATTGCTGACTTGTTTAAGCCTGATCGAGTCCTTATTGGAGGCCGAGAAACCCCAGAAGGTCAAAAGGCTATTAATGCTCTGAAAGATGTATATGCACATTGGGTTCCTGTGGATAGAATCCTTTGCACCAATTTATGGTCTGCTGAACTCTCAAAGCTTGCAGCCAATGCTTTTCTGGCCCAGAGGATCTCCTCTGTGAATGCCATGTCAGCACTTTGTGAGGCAACTGGTGCTGATGTCTCACAGGTGTCTCACTCAATTGGCACAGACTCAAGAATTGGACCAAAGTTCTTGAATGCCAGTGTTGGTTTTGGTGGATCATGCTTTCAGAAGGACATATTGAACTTGGTGTATATCTGTGAGTGCAATGGCCTCCCTGAGGTGGCTAACTACTGGAAACAGGTCATTAAGGTGAACGACTACCAGAAAAACCGGTTTGTGAACCGTGTGGTTTCTTCCATGTTCAACACAGTTTCAGGGAAGAAAATTGCTATTCTGGGATTTGCTTTCAAGAAGGACACTGGTGACACTAGGGAGACCCCAGCCATTGATGTGTGCAAGGGTCTCTTGGGAGACAAAGCCAAATTGAGCATATATGATCCTCAGGTTTCTGAGGACCAAATCATGAGGGATTTGGCCATGAAAAAGTTTGATTGGGACCATCCTGCTCATCTTCAACCACTTAGCCCCACTTCCAACAAGCAAGTATCTGTGGTTTGGGATGCCTATGAGGCAATCAAGGATGCACATGGTATCTGCATCATGACCGAGTGGGATGAGTTCAAGAACCTTGATTACAAAAAGGTTCATGACATGATGCAGAAGCCTGCATTCGTTTTTGATGGCCGCAATGTTGTGGATGTCAACAAGCTGAGGGAAATTGGTTTCATTGTTTACTCCATTGGCAAACCTCTAGATTCATGGCTCAAGGACATGCCTGCAGTGGCTTAAAGGAAAAAGCACAGTTTGAAGCCTACCTTTTTGGGAAGAATGTGTTGGTCTTTCAAAAGTCATTACCCTATCCTCCTGATATGCTATCATCATGCAATTCATATAGTTTAGATTTCTGTTAATGTTTTTCTTTCATGTTACTTTTATTTGATCAGGTTTTACCCCATGTTAGAGAGCTTAATTGCCTACGTATCATTGTCTTTTAGCTCGCTAAAAATCCTTATTTGTTGACCTGGTTTATTGTAATAAACAAGTACTGAGGAATTTTTATAGAACGGAGATCATTGGTTTCATGTTCTTTTGTTACTTTCTATGACGTTTAAATATTTTTTTTTCTCTCTCTCTCATTACATTGCTTTCTCCTCTTTATTTAACAAGGATCAGCTTCTTACTCTGCTGACATTACAGGGTTTGATCGAGTATGCTAATAAAAATCCTGTTTGAAATGAAAAATGACTTTGCTAATAATTAAGAAATGAGAAATGTTGTCTAGTTCAGACTTTTTGTTGTTGGCAGCAACACACAGGGGAATCTACATAAAGTACTATAAAGTGTAAGCTAAATTATATTATTAATTGTTAATATACCACGTGTTGCGCGTGGGCATAAATTTTTCCTGAGATGATTGAGGAATGTTGATATTTTTAATGCACTCTACCCTCGTTTTTCACATCCATCAGCTTCCACAGAAAATCTTATGATAGTTTTAATTTTTTATTACAAACCATAGTACTTAAGAATATCTCAGTAAAGTGACATATTTTGTCGTTTTCTATTTTCTAGAGGATAGTTATGTTATTTGCATAGTCCTCGTGGCCCTTAAAATATATAGTATTTTTTTGTTTTGGTCTAAAGCAAATGCAGAGCAAAATGATTTTTTTCTGATTGAGAAAAAAAATTGAGTTTTAGAAATACAATTTTTAAATATGTTTTCTTTTATTTTTCTTTAATTTAAATTTTGAATTTTTCTTTCTTTTCACTTAGGCCAATTTGCCTTCAGCCTTTATTTGCGTTCACTATTCTTTTGGACAATATACCAAGAAGAGTGTGGAAAGTGGGTGTTACATGAGCATTAGAACAAATTAATTTAGAAAGAAGTGAAGAGAAAGGTGTGAAGGTTTTTTTTTTTTTCTTTTTTTTCTCTCTTGTTAAGTAATATAAAAGATATCGAAATACAAAGTGGCTCTGACAAATATCATCTTTGTCTCTTACATTGTTGAATCTATGTGAAGTTATAAATTGTGATGATGCAGGTTAAGGCACGATTTTGTGTGGATAAATAAAAAATATTTTTTATATAAAATAATAAAATAAAAAATATACTTGATTAGTTTAGATTTTTCATTAAAAAAATAATTAATAATAAATAATAATAAAAATAAATAAATAAATAAATAAAATAATAAAAACATAAAAAAATATAAAATATAAAATATAAAAGGAAGATTCAATGTTTCTTCTCACTTTATAATTTTTAAAATTTTGTATGGTTATCGAAGATTGAATTTGTAAGCCCGTATTTTTATTTTCTTGTGATGTTCTTTTTTTTATTTTCTTCATCATCTCATGGTTTCATTTTCTAAATAAATAAAGAAATAAAAATGCTAATTTTTTTTCTCTTCATGGTATTTCTTATTTTACATAATAATAAAAAATCCACCATCTTCCGTGCATTTTACGTTTTCATACATTCACAACCAAACCATGATCCCTGCAAGCCTCGATTGCCGTAATGATCAATCTCCATTAACAATCTAAAAACTTTTCCTATCTTTTCATACACTACTATCCTGTGTCACAGTCATTCTCGCCACCTCCTAACACTCTTACTTTTAAAATCATTTCCCTACACTAAACCTAGTCACCCCATAAAATAAAAAATAGTGGCTCTAGAGACTGAGCCCACATCACAAAGTACTGGATTCGAAACTGACATTCTGAATTTGAAAAAATAATTAAAAATCCACCACCACCTTCATCGATCTCCCTCTCCACCAATGTGAAACCGTAAGCATGCAAAACACAACTCAACCACCGTGAAACCCATCTCCGCATCTCCGCCACACCTCACTGCAGCCCCCACTGCATCTCCACCACTCCTCACCGTTGCCCCTACCGCTACAGCCACCACCATGCGCCATGAATGTTCCCACCGCACCTCTGACATGCTTCCACAACAGTTGCACACTCATATCATACCTCCCTACACCTCTGTCGCGTCCCCGTGGCCTCGCTGCCCCGCCGCCATGGCCACCACCATGCGCCATGAACGTTCTCGCCGTACATCTGTTGCACCGTCGCCGTAAGCCAAGCCTCCAAGATTTCAAAGCCACCAAACGTACCAAGACGTTGGCCCCTCACCATCACGACGTCGACTACAATACCTTGGCGGCTGCCGACCACCTCTGATGTCCTCGCGTCCTCCACTGCCGCCTACAACACCTTGGTGGCTGCCGACAAAGAGTAGGCGTCTGTTGGCAAAGAGAATTGGTGTTTGCCAGCGAAGGGTAGCTTTACTTATAAAGAACAAATAATTGATGACTTATAAAGAACAAAGAGACAGAAGAAGAAAGGAGGTAAGTGAAGAAAGAAGGAGAGAAGTGAAAGAGTTAGACAATGATAGGGCATATAAAGAGATGATATCAATCGGTTGAAATATAGGGAAGAGATAAATTAGAAAGTTTTGATACGTAAGATTCCTTGACTATTTAATTTTTTTTTAAATATTATTAATTTATTATAAGAAAGTTTCAAGAATATTATTCATTAAATAGTATTTATAGTACCAATATAAATTTAAAGTCATTAAATAATATTTATAGCACTAATGTAAACTTAAAGTCAGTTAAAATATTTCAATTTTTAATTAAAATTTTGTTAGTATAATTTTAAAATTAAATATTTTTTATTTTATAATAATATATGAGTATTCAATTTTTTTGAGGCCATGAGGCCTAAAGTGTATTAAAATTCTTTTTAGGCCTTCGAGGCCTTAAGGCCTAAAGCGGTTGCTTTACCTGCTTGGGCCTTGAGCCACCCCTGGCTCGGGTGTGGGTTCCACAAGCGGCAACGACCCTTCTGCTGCCATGGAAAGGCTAGGGTTATGGTTAGAGGGTTGTTCCTGGTTGCACCCTAAATTTTCATATTTACACCCCCAACCTCAGTCAAAAAAAATATACAACAAAAAAAAAGAAGATTTTGGGCCTTTTTGAGTCAGCCCAATATTTGGCAAACAAGATTTTTTTTCATGCACCTTCATCACTCTTTTAAGAGTTTAGACATTTTTTATTTTATTTATTTGTTTTATATTTATAAATTTTTATTTTTAATTAAATAAAATTCGAATTTCTAAATGACTGTTCGCGTCATGGGATTTAATTCGAAAGATTTTAATTTATTTTGGATTTTTAAATAAATTTTGAATTCTCAAATGGCCATCCACGTCATGAGATTTAATTTGAGAGATTTTAATTTCTTTTGGATTTTTAAATAAATTTTGAATTTCTAAATGGTCGTTCGCGACATGAGATTTAATTTGAAAGATTTTTTTTTTTTAATTTTTAAATAAAGTTTGAATTCCTAAATGGTTGTCCGCGTCATGATATTTAATGTGAAAGATTTTTAATTTCTTTTGGATTATCAAAAGGTCGTACGAGTCTAACAATATCCAAAATGAAGTTTGATATAAATAATAAAAAATATAAAAAACTTTCAAAACTAAAAAACATTAAACACCTCAACAACGAAACTATATATAGAACTACATAAACCTGATTTTCCATCCTTATGGAAATATGTAGGAGTGAGGTTAAACCTTTGTCGGGTCCTTAAAAATAAAAATAAAATATTTTTGTTTGATTTTATCTTCACTTTTGTGAAAAATAAAATATTTTGAAAATTAAACTCATTTTATTTATTTAATTAAAGGTACCGTCTTAGGACGGACGTTGTGGGATGCTAATACCTTTCCCACACGTAACCAACTCTTGAAACTAGATCCGGTTTCGTAGACTTGCCTTATTCATTTTTGATTTTTTCATATTAAACTATGGTGGCGACTTCTTTTTCTAATTTTTCTAATTTTTTTTATTTTCTCTTTTGGATCGCCATCCCCGTCGTGACCCCGGTTGCGGCAATGCAGTTACTACTTTTAAAAGTAATTGAAGTTTGGTGCAACTACAACAATATAACACAATATAGGAAGTTTGATAAAAAAAAAACATTGGTTTTTGGTGTTGTTTTATACTTGTGAAGACCACCCAACAACCGCACTTACATCTTCTTGAACATACCATTGTTTTTTTCTTGTACTCCTTATTGGTGTGTTTGTTTTGTAGTCATATAACATCTTGAACTAAAGTGTGAAGAGAAGAGAAACTAAGGTTCTGATCTTCAGATCTGAATCAAGTAATACATATGAGAAAAATAGTTAGGGTTTCTTTTCTAAAATAGAGAAGAAAAAAAAATATCAAGGAAGGAGAATAAGAGATCTAGGCACAACATGCACCAAGATATAGAAACAGAAGTCCAACAATCAGACTTCACAAGATTTATTATGGTCAGAGCTTTTTACAAAGTGTTTGTTTTGTTTTTTAATCAGTTAGGATTTAATTAACTACCATACAACACATAATAATGCATCTCTCTCGAAGAAATCCTTTTCCTCAAAGATTGAATTGACAAAATTTCTTCTTTAGGTCATAGTAAAACTCCCTAAGTTGAATCTTTTGGAAGTTGATGTTTTGACTTAACCAACACTTTGGTCATTGCCATTCCTTTTCACTTCACTGTAATTTGATAAAAAATAGCCTTTGGTTCTTTTTGGTTTAGTTTGTTGTTAGATGTAGTTGGTAGTTTAGTAGCTACCATTGTTGTCCCCACACACTTCTTTAGTTATAACATATCATGCATGCGAGAATAATTTGGTAATTCCAACTTGTAGGCCACTGCTCCCACTTCGTCAATGATTTTAAAAGGATCGAAAAAGCTAGGATATATCTTCATATTCACCCTGTGTGCCATAGAGATTTGCCTGTAAGAATGAAGTTTATCATAGACTAAATCTCTTATTTAATATGCTCTGTTTGTTATGTGTTTATCAACATTTTGCTTCATTATGCGTTGCTCTGTCCTTGAATGGAGTTTAAAGAGTTTCAACATTTCTTCTTGTTTAGCCAAACTACAGTCTACAAGCTCAACTTGTGATTTTTTTGGAAAATAAGGAAGATACACTAGAGGAGGTTGTCCAAACACAATCTCATATGTGATTGTTTGAATGGTTGTGTGATAGGTGGTGTTATACCAACATTCTGCTATTAAACACCATTTGCTTCATTCTGAGGGTGAATCAACACACATACAACGTAGATAAGTTTCCTAACACTTGCTTACAATTTCAATTTGAACCCTTTGATAAGTCATGAATTCCTTCCAAAAGTTACTGACAAATATAGTGTCTTTGGGTCTGGTTATTCATGAGGAAAGTCGTGAAGGTTGAATACATTATCCATGAAGGATTGAACAACATTTTTAGTTGTGTAAGGATGAGATAGGCCATGAAATGGGCAGTGATGGAAACCCTTTTGGAGGCAACAAAAGACTCTAATTAAACTTTTTCTCAAGTTTCTAGAGAGAAACTCAAGAAAGGTGTTCACTTCAAAGGAAGGTTCCTTTGTAGTGAACCTAGGAGAAGATTATTTCCAAATTAGGTGACTTTATAAGAATAAGAAGACAAACAAAATGCATAGCAAATTCTCATTCAATTTCAAAATGATTACAAGAGTGGGGGTAGGCTTTTATTTATAGGCTTAGGAGCTTTTAACATTCATTAGTTTAGGGAATGTAGGACTAAAATGTTCAAAGTGCAGTTACATTAGTAATTTTTGCACATATAGATGTCTCAAGTCCCATATTGCTTAAATCTTACATTCTCCAAGTGTTTATAAGCTCTAAAGCTTCTTTAATATATGCATAGTCATGCAAGCTTATTGTAGGTTGTGTTTGATTCTATTTTGACCTCCTCAATTAATGTTTATTGTAGGCTTCAAGTGATAGTACATTATTATAGTTTTTCATGATTGATAATTTTTATCTTTACTCTTTATGATTATAAAGATTATATTGTAGTCAGTGTAATAATGTACCACATATGTTTATTGATAATTTATATATATTAATTATATTACATTTTAAGGTATTTTTAATGATAATTTACACTATTTTATTTAATTATTTTTTAAATATTATAAATATTAGTAAATGATATGTATATAAAATATTTATATTTTTTAATTAGATATGGTTGAAGAAGTATAGATATTTTATTAGTATATGAATATTGAATATTAGAGTGTCTCGTCGAGATATAAAAACTGATAGTAATGTCCATAAAATTTATGTAAAATATATAGATTCTATTTATATATATTTTGTTTTATATATATTAAGGTGTTTTTAGTGATAAATTATAATATTTTGATTTATAAATATTTTTATACTTTCAAAATTTGTAAATTATTTAATTTATAATATATATATATATATATATATATATATATACTTATATTTTTAAATGCAGATTTTTGTAAAGGTGTTCCATACATTAATTTTGTTTTACAGATTATTTACGTACGTTTGTTTTTTTTTATATATATAATTTGATATGTTTTATTTATAATTAATAACATTTTCTTTTACTAAATATCTGTATATACTTTTTTCTTATATATATATATATATATATATATATATATATATATATATATATATATATTTTTTTTTTTTTTTTATTTATAAATATAAATAAAAAATAATAAGAGAGATATTTTTTTTTTTTCTATATATATATATATATATATATTTT
>Ga0099824_1011334_pt1 | contig 10126 bp, 3 predicted proteins | sample SiratrowhiteBW_FD_76837 | JGI IMG/M metagenome (GOLD analysis project Ga0099824, IMG submission 76837) | Root nodule microbial communities of legume samples collected from California, USA - Siratro white BW | ecosystem: Host-associated > Plants > Roots > Nodule | place: USA: California... | reverse complement strand
TTTTTATGTCATGTTTATATAATTTTTGCCTTGCAATGCAACTATAGTTAAAGAGTAGGTGCTTGTAGCGAAGAGGTTGAGCATGAAAAAATGTGAAGAGAGAAAAAAAAAAAAAAAAACTAAGGAATCTCATGTCGTAATCAAATTTACAAGTTGTAATTTTCTTCTAACTTTCGTGCATTATATTCACCATAATTGCTATTTTGTTCTGTTTTCAGATAAAAAAAAGATATGATAAGTTTCAAAGCAAAGGATCAAATCTAGGTTTATGAATTGGCAAAGCAATGACTAGGAAACTTGCCAAGGAAAATGGGAAGAAAAAGTTATTTGGAATATGTTAAATGCCCCCTTGGTTTTTGCCATTCTGGCACATTGATATCACAACTGGGTTTTCTTGTTCTAACTTTTTGTTTGTTTAGGGAATAACAGATTGGAAGAATTGATTAAGATTCCTTGAAAGAAAAAAAAAAGGAAATATATTCTCATCTCCTCTCAAAACATTTCGAATTGTTATTTGTAATGCAATCCGAATAAAAAGCTAATATTCTCTATCATCTAGATTTTAGTAGAAACATGTGATTTTAGTTTTCACACAAACACCATCTTTTTTACCATATGAAAACTGAAAATGTTAAACTTCTATAAAGATTAAAATTAAGTTTTTGATGAACTTAAAAGACATAATTTATATAAAAAGGTAATCTATTTGGTGCCAAGAGTTAGCTTAAGCTATATTTAGATTAAAATTATAAAAAGTTGGAATTTTAATACAAATGTGAATTACAAGAATGAAAAGATTAGTTTTAAGAGTGAGAATAAAATAAAAATACTTTTTACTTCTCAAGATTTTAACCAAACTTGCAGTTAATTTGTAGGCGTGCACACAATTTTAGTCAACTTTGAGATACCTAAAAGGAGAAAAGTCTCCTTAAAAGGGGAATCGGTGCTCTAGGTCGAGGTTGATGTAGCATTGAACTGTCCTTATAATATGCCCATTGAATAAGTTTTTTTTTTTTTTTAATGTAGATAACATTTAAAATACAAATTAACAAATATTGCTCTTTGAAGTCAAAAACCAATATAGAGCAACTTGATTGCTTTGCTGGATGCAACATGAGTTATGAATTGTAATGAAACAACAATTTATTCCATAATTGGTGCTTTTATTTTGGAGTTTAGCTTTTCTTTTCCGTGAAAAGTTAACCACTTTCTTTAATAATAATAATTTAAACACAATTCAATCACTTGTAGACTCCAACTAATCAGTTTAACAAGAAATTCAGTGAATTTTACTAGAAGAAAAATAATCAATTGAGATAAATTTAACACATTTAAATTTTCAAAATAATTTGTAAGTCACAAGAATTAATCAATTGAAATAAGTTTATATATTATAAAAAAAATAAAATATATGTTGAATTAAAGAAGACTATACCCTTAAAACATTATATACAATAATAACTTGATTTAAGAAACAAAATATAGTATGTGCAAAATGAAAAATTCAATTGATTGGTTACAAAAATAGTTGAATTATTTTTACACAAAAGAGTTAATTTTGCAGCAGATCAATCAATGATCAAGATTAAGGAAAAAAAGAGATCAAACACATAAGATTTATACTAGTTCATCCTTTATCAGGGTTACATCCAGTCTTCCTTACCAACCAATAAAGAAAATTCACTAATCATTCTTAATTGTAAACCCTATACAATCAAGACATCTTCTTTCAACTTGCAAGAACCTAAAAACACATGTAACACCCTATTGCACTCACACAATGTAAACTAGAATTATTGCTAACACTACAACAAAGCTATAACCCCTTATAGTAGCATAACAATCAACAAATTGAATGAGATATTGTTCACAAAAACACGCTGTAAGATATTTAAAACTAAACAGACTCAAAACTCAATTTCAGAAGTCTTCCTTGTTCTTGAAGATAATGTAAACCAATGTAAAATATTCAAAAACCAGTGGAAGCACACCAAGAACTCCTTCTTGAAGATTTTCTTGATCAAAAGTTCACTTTTTACACTTGAAAACTATTCTTGCTCTTTTCTGGTATATTCACAATTCTCTCTATGTATTCTCTTTCTTATTCAATTTTGTTATTATTTTTATTTTATAATCTTATTCAATTTATTTATTGATATATTTAACATAAAACATATATTAAAAAATGATAAATTTATTTTATTTTATTAATTATTTTAACATTCTTAACTTATTATTTATATATTTTTTAATTATTTATTATTTTAAAATAAATATTTTTCAATATATTTTATTTAATTATAATAAATTTTAATTAATTATAGATTCAAACTTTTCTCGTATTTCTTTGTAATAGAGAATCAATTGTTTAAAAGAAATGTTTCTTTATTTTTCGTTGTTATTTTATAATTCCTTTTTTCGCACCTTTTTGCACTTTTATTTTGGGTAAGTTTTCATGTAGAAAACAAACAAGCTCTATGGGGGATTTTCACTCACTGTCCCAATCTCCTATGATAAAATATATATTTATTTTTCTTATGTTTTTAATAAAATGAAATTCACATCTTCTAAATTTTAAATTGGCATTCAACTTGCCTATTTCTTTTTAACATGACACGCACCTGATTAATGTCACTCCTTCTTTTATGTTTTAATAATTGACACACATTTTTCTTATATTTTTAATAAAATATACTTACATCCTTATTCTATTTTAAAATATTATATGAATAAAAATTAAATAAAATTTATAAAAATTAAAAAGTTAAAATTAATTTAATTTTTATAAATAAAAGTTAAAAAAAATTATAAATAAAATAAGGGAGATATATACAACTTTATCAAGGACAAGGTGAGTGTCATTTATTAAAAGTATGAGGAAGGTGATGTTTATTTACAATAATTAAGATACTTTGTAAAATATTGAGTGATTATTTATAATAGCACCATGATTCAATAAAAGCTACAAGTATTTAATTATTTTTTCCTTCTTTATCTTTATTTATCTTTTATGACTTAATTGTTTATGTTTATGTTTATATTATCAATTTTTTTTATCATGTATAGAGAAAAAGGCATGTGCATATTGTGTCTGTTTATTTTTAATAAAAATAATTCATTAGTTAATAAATTTTTTTACTTTTTTAATATTATTTGAAAAACAACTAATAATTGTTGTGATAAACTAATTTCGGTGACCTTTTATGTCTCATTATCTTAGTTATGCTTATTAGCTTTGTAGATATCTCTATAAGACTAGAATTTCATAAGGTTGTATTCCTACCCATGAAATTTGATATGACTTTTTTCCATTTCTATTCCTAAATCAACTTATAACATAAAAATTAAAATATTAAAATTTTGCTAATATAATAAATTTGATTTCCTATTAGTGGTTGTATTTTTAGGATTTTTCTATCATTTTATTTTCTTTCTTATGTACTAGTGTAGTGAAATTGAATTCAACATTACCTTGAAAAGATGGTGATTTACATACCGAGGTAGTTTTGTCCTATCATTGTTATTTGTTTGTGAAAAGCCCTACTCGGATGTCTTTTTCCAATAATTGAGGTAAAGGAAAGTTCCTAAAAAACCAAAATATAATCATGATCAAATATGCAATAGCGTGAATATATAATTAATGTGAAGACGTGAATAATTGGATTTGGGAAAGCCGCTCCCAATATGTCGTATATAATGTCTTTTGTGTTATCTTTTCTCAACATAATAAATAACCTTGGTATATGTGCATTGGTTTGGGCAGAGACTCACTCTTCTAGAAGAATATATTATTATTATTATTATTATTTAAAACTAAAATTAATTAATTAATTAGTCTATCATTCTTCTATTTGACTTTAGTTTTGAGAAGATTAAATATTTTTGAGAATTTTTCATATTTAGCGTGATTTTTCATGAATTTCTATAAAAACTTGTAAGAGTTTTATTTTTTTCGAATTTTCTATACATTTTATAAATTTTACAAAATATTCATAAGAAATTATAAAATATAAAAAATTGTAGTAGTAATTTGTTTTGAAATTTTTTAATTTTTAACTTATGTATAAATTAATTTCAGTTTATAAAAAAAGTTTATATTAAATTTTTACTTTTGAAAGTATTAATAAAGAAATTTGATTGAAATAGGAAAAGAGAATTTGCGAAACGAGAAAGTTCTTTTTATTGAGTTCAAATTCTAAAAGGAATCTCTTCCAACCATGTCATATATTATGCTGATTCTTTATTGACCTTACAAAATAAAGAAAAAAATTTAACTTCAATTCTAATTGAATTTAAAATGGTTAAAGAATGAAAAAGTGATAAAAAAAATAGGTGTTGTTAAGCATTTCTTATAAAATGAATGTTCTTTTATTTCAAGCATAAGTGAAGAATGTTGTTAAAAGTGAAAGAAAATTTGCCATTAGATTGTCATTTAAGCATAACAATAAAGATCAAAAATTGAAATTTATATGAATAAAATTATCTATTTTATTTGCTCAAATTAAGAATTTTTAATAATTATTTAAAAATAACTTTTAAATTAATTGAGTTATGTATAGAGAGTATTATGCACATAGTTTAAAGGTCATCTCCTATACCGATAAAGTTTCTTTTTATTAACAATAATACTCAAACTCATCAAATATTAAGGCTATCAGTAATAGAGTAAGAAACAAACCAATAGTTTTGTAACATTGAAGAAATACTTCCAACTTGTAGACCTCGACCTCAAGCCGAATAGGAGATGAACATACTCAGGACATTCCTTGCAGATGAACATACTCAACTCATTTACGCTAGCAAAAGGGAAATTGAAATTTTGACTAGTAGATATCGATTATTTCACTAAATGGATAGAAGTCTAGCCATCAGGTCAATTTATAGATAAAGGGTTAGAATGGTATAAGCAACAATGAATTTCATCTGTTGAACATCCACAAACCAATGGCCAAACAGAAACAACAAACAAAAGTCATACTAAATGAGTTCAAATAGAAGCTCGATCAAGTAAAGAGTCTTTGCACAAAAGAGATGCCCGACATCCTTTGGCACATCATTGCACCCTTCAATCATTAAGAAAGAAAATGTCATTCTGATTAACATATGAATCAGATGCCATGATTCTCATTGAACTAGGAAAGACCTCGTGGTGAAGGAAAAACTTTGATGAGCACAATAATGATGCCAACTTAAGAGTTTAACTTGACCTTGTCCATGACATCTAAGAAGAAGCTCAAATAATAGAAAAGCAACAAATACAAAAGTAATCTGGTAATATAAGACACATGTCAAGGAACGAGTGTTCTACAAAGGGGACCTAGTGTGGCGCAAACTCAGAGAAGCCCAAAAGGACAAACATAATTGAAGGTTAGTGCTAACTAGGATGACCCATGCTAATTTTTTGACTCACTTTAAAATGAAGCCTACAAACTTGAAGAGTTAAATGAAAAACTCCTACCAAGGACGTTTAATGCAACTTACATAAAGATATATTACAATTAAAATCATTATAAAAAGTTTATTTTGAAAAGAATGATATGCTTTTTTGCCTTATTTCAAAATTTATCCCTACGGGGGAGTTTTGTCAAGAGGGTTTTAATGAGACACATTCTTTAATAAATTTATTTATTCATAACAATATTGTTAGATCTATAGGTCGTTTGAAAATAAATGACTAAACACATCAGATACTCCAATCGTTGATTCGAAAATGAACAATCACATTGGATCAAAGTAATCCGATAAAATCATTGAAAACACATTTGAAAACAAATGAGCCAAACTCTTTTATTTAACAAAAAATAAGTGAAATCAAAGAAATTCAATTCCCTAAGTCTTAAATTGGCCTGAGTCACACTTAACGTAAAATCAAAGACAAAACCAAGTCAAGGTTATTTGGTTTTGAATTATTACAATCGAATTAAAGTTATTTGGTCCAATAATTAGTTTTGCTGAACAACACAATAAAGTTTTTTTTGCTCAACAATAAAGAATATATTAATTAATTAGAAGCACAAGACGAGTGCTCCAATTCTTACACAGAATAATTACATAAAAAAACCCTACTTTGCCAATAAACCCTATAAGAATACTATACAAGACAGATAAATCCCAACAAAAAAATGTAGTATTCTCAATATTCTTTCAGACTCAGCCTTAACCTGATGTACAAATAACATTGCAGATTTTAATACATCATTGCAATCATCCTCTTCCTTGCAATTTTGATCTTGTTTGTGCTTGTTCATACTTTTTCCCCTAAAGTAATTGATAGTACTAGTTATTCTTTCATTTGGTTGATTCCATTCTACCAAATGACATGATCTAGCTATCTCCACCAACTACAATGATTGTGTCTCTATATGATGCAACATTTAATTCCACACACAAAGTAACACTAAGGTATGATCTCTCTACTGGAAAACTTGATATGACATATGACACGCCACATATATTTTTTTTTGTAATAGTGTTCTTCACTAGGATAATAGGCTTGTTTAAATGTGGTTGCATTTCCTACATACCAGTCTAAGGAATAATCCACACACAAATTCTACTACACCTATTGAACCCCCTTGCTCTATATCTATTCCTGCACTACATGACTTCATTCTTAGGCCTATAAGTCTTCAAGGTACATAAGACAAACTTCACAAAGAAGCCCTTGCTAGGTGCCCTAACACTAATATAGTCTGCAAACTTTTTAAAAGCATATCCATATCTAGTGATTACATTCTAAAATAGCTCTACACCTTGTTATTTGTCTTACTATCTTATTGCATATAACCTTGTGTTCTCTACATAGTGTAGTGTGGTCTCTAAGTGTTTTTGATACTCCATGGTGTTATTGTTGTCAACAACCTTATGCTTCAATCAATGATAGAGTTATATACCCATGTCTTATTCCTCTAAAAAATGTTGATTAAGGTACTTCATGCCTATCTTCTTGGATTTGGTTACTTCTTACACATATAAAGGAGTTTGTAGCTAATTATATTTTCTGCTAAAAATCTTGAATACCAAACTAGGAGTATTATGTATTGGTCTCTTCTTTATAGAGTGGGATGTCCTACATTAATTAATAGAGTGAAATAAAGAATTTTATTTTCTAATACAATAGTTGTTACATATTTAGCTTAGGATGTAGTGGAAGAAAAAGAAATATAAAATACCATCAAATAACAAGCGGAGAAAACGTTTCTCAATAATTAAGACATGAAATTTTAATTTGGTATTATATATATATTTATATTATAAGATTGGTTTCAAAAAACTTAAAATTGTGTTTAACAATAAGTGTACTCTATAGATTTAAAATTAATTAAATTTATATAAATTATTTTAATTATTTTGGTAAGAATATGCCTAAGAAATGCCTACCACTACTAGGCTAATTATTTCAATGAGGATTAGAAACATAAACAGTAATATTAGTCCGTCTATACATTCCACGATAGAAAATAGATTTATTATCTAGTCAAATTTTACAATGAGTTTATATTACATTACTATAATACTATGTTATTTCCTATTTAGTTATACATTAAAATTTTCATACAAACTTTATATATAACAATATAGGAGGAAAAAGAATGTTTAGTGGATTATTGTAGGTTGTTGGTTGTAAGAAGAAAATAACGACTATTGGACCATCCAATACTAAAGGAATTTTCGAACTCTGGGTGAAGGTCATAATTGAATGAGCTATCCCTCTAAATGATACTGAGTTTTCCACCACGTTGATGCTCCATCCATTTTCAGAGAAAAATACAGGGATGTTAGGAGTGAATGAATGAGGAAAACTAGGGCATCCATTACTTTCTTAAATTAAAGAAATAAGATGAATATTGGAAATAACATAAAAGTGAGATATGTATACGTTTTAAAGTAATCATATTTTAAAACAATAAAAATAATTTTATAAATGCTAAATATTCCAAATAATTTAAGAATGTCAATTTTTTTTTAGAATAGATTACCATGAGAAAAATTAAAAATAACATAGAAATAACAATTGCAGTGAATAATCATGATAAATGAGCAATTTTAATATCATCCTTCAATCAAACAATATACCACTCATACCCATTTAATCCTCAAGGATTTAATTATCCTGCCACAAGTATTCCAGTAAGGCATAACATGATCATGTGTGGAAATTATAAACGGGAATCTCCGCACAAAATGCAAAGAAATCAAAATTCAAAATTAGTATAAAGATTAGTAGTGAATTTTAAAAGAATTAAATAAAATGTTAAATAATTAGAAAAATTGTGAGGCTTAGAGGTACCTCACCAAAACATTGAAAATAAATAGCAATATACATATCTTCGTTTCCTTACATTCAAGAGTTGGAAAAACCGTGTGAGACTTCTCCTTTCCCTCTTTTTCTCACTATTTTTCTTTGTTCAAACTTATGACCTGAAATCACCTACTTATAGTGTATGTTGTAATAATTACTATGGTTCCATTTCATTTGCTGATTTGGAATTCAGTTAGATTCTAATGGCAAAGGTGATAGTTGTAAAGTAAGGTGATAGTGGTAAAGTAAAAATAAATTGACGTTGCATTGTAAAATGATGAGAAATGACTCAAGTTTATCTAATCTTATCCGAACACTGAATGCGGGTAGATATTTTACCTTTATATTATTATTATCATTATTATTTATTTTTATTTTATTTTATTTTGTTTTATTTTTACATCCTGATTACACCTTTTATTTGAATTGAATAAATTACAATTGGATAGAAACTAGCTTACAACTGGTTCATATCCGTAAATATTTTATGTATTCAAATTCTAGTGTTTGGGATAGAAGAATACCCAAATTATAAGAATTGGTCTTCAAAATATAACCTCATAAAATCACCCCGTAAAATTTGACTTAATAAAGTCATCTTCTAAATTTTGATTTACTCAAAATTCGAATTCATAAAGTTATCTCCAAAATCCGACTTTTTAAAATCCAAACGCAACTTTCTACCATCCGAACACCCAAAGCCAAATTTCTAAACTCATTTCCTAAGATCTGACTTCTTAAAATCCAAATCAACTTCATACCATCCGAATACCCAAAACCAAATTGCTAAGCTCATCTCCCAAAATCCGACTTCCTAAAATCCAAACCGAATTCCTACCATATAAACACCCAAAACCAAATTTCTAAGGTCATCTCCCAAACTCCGACGTCCTAAAATTTAAACCGGCTTCCTACCATCTGAATACCCAAAACAGAATTGCTAAGGTCATCTCCCAAAATTCGACTTCCTAAAACTCGAATCGACTACCTACCATTCGAACATCCAAAACCGAATTGCTAAGGTCATCTCCCAAAATCTGACTTCCTAAAATCCGAACCAACTTCCTACCATCCGAACACCCAAAATTGAATTGCTAAGGTCATCTCTTAAAATCTGACTTCCTAAAATTCGAACCAACTTCCTACCATCCGAACACCCAAAACCAATTGTTAAGGTCATCTCCCAAAAGTCGACATCCTAAAATCTGAACCGACTTCCTACCATCCGAACACCCAAAACCGAATTGCTAAGATCATATCTCAAAATCTGACTTCCTAAAATCCGAATCCATCTCCTACCATTCGAACACCCAAAGCCGAATTACTAAAGTCATCTCCCAAAATCCGACTTCCTAAAATCTGAACTAACTTCCTACCATTTGAACAACAAAACCAAATTACTAAGGTTATTTCCCAAAATCCAACTTCCTAAAATATGAACCAACTTCTTTCCATCCGAACACCCAAAACTAAATTCATCTAATATTCATGTTATTTATTATCATTTTATAATATATATATATATATATATATATATATAATTTGGATTAAAATGAAAATTACGACTAAAATAATAATAATAATAATAACAATAGTATATTACATTGATATTTTCAAAATGTTACATAGAGCACCTGTAAATTATAAGCATAACATATCTTCCTACAACACTTTGTTATCTTCACAGATAGAAATTGTTAAAATAAGTGTTTGGCCTAAGTTCAAGAGGGGGGGGGGGGGGGGGGGAATAAACCCCTTTTCAATTTTTTTTTGGAAATTGGTTTTTAATTGTGGAAAAAAAAATTTTTAAAAAAATTTAGAATA
>Ga0099824_1011329_pt1 | contig 10130 bp, 3 predicted proteins | sample SiratrowhiteBW_FD_76837 | JGI IMG/M metagenome (GOLD analysis project Ga0099824, IMG submission 76837) | Root nodule microbial communities of legume samples collected from California, USA - Siratro white BW | ecosystem: Host-associated > Plants > Roots > Nodule | place: USA: California... | reverse complement strand
TCTAGGGTTAGGTCCGATGCCACGTCGCTGGTAGCTTGAATTGGGCGGTGACCAGCGATGCTATGATTGGACCAAAAGCAAAAGTGAATTTCGTTTGTTTCGCATTCTGATAGGAATCTGTGGATATCATACTTTGTGATCTGCGGAGCCGTTTTGTGCGATTACATTTTGATTGTTTGTTTTAACTTTATGTCGTTTGTTTTTTTTATCATCATACTTGTGATGAAGCCGATGATGATTTATTTTAATTGGAATTACCGTCTGATATTTGATGAGAATTTCTGGCTGACTGAGGCTTCCCATCTGCTTTTTAAGATTGTTGAAATTTTATCTTTTAATTCATTTCTAGAAGCCACTACTCTTTAAAATTCTAGTGGCATTATTTTTTTGTTTTGGAATCCAATGCAAACTGATTGTTCATCTTCATGTAATGGTTTTGTTCATTTTCATTTCACACTATACTGATTGAGAGAAAATGTTTTTTTCGTGGCTATGAAAATATATTTTCGTAAATTTGATAATCTTATATAGGAGTTGTATTGAAGTTGGTGCCTATTGTTACTAATTTTTGGCCTATTGTTACTAATTTTTGGAGATGTTTAGGAAACTTCACATTGAACTCGGGGTTGCCTAAGCACACATTCTAAGTAATGTACAATTATAAAATTCTCACCGGGAACAATGTGTGAATTAATGTCATGGGATTACAATTTTTTACAGTTTCTAATAACTAGACCAAAATCCTATAAGCATCTATAAAATTGTCTCACCGGTTCATAACAACAATCTGAGAATTAATGTCATGGGATAACATTTTTTTTTTACAGTTTTTAATAACTAGACCAAAATCCTACAAACATTTATTGAATTTCAACTACTAAGTGTGGTAGACAAGAAAAACATAAGAAAAAAAAATGGTACTAAAGCTTGATGGCAACTAATGCAATGCTTTTCTCACTAAGACAAACTTACACCACACCACAAGATACACTTTGGATTGGATAACTTTTGGGTAAAAGCAGTATTTTTAAGATGCATCACTCTTGGCTAAACTTAGCTGCCCACCTTTGTCTAAATAAGTATTATGTGGATTCTTAACTAAAATCATTTATAATGCGACTCCAATCACTTATAGGTATTTTGATTACAAAGGATAATCTGCAATATCATAGATCTATTTAAAAAGATGAATATAATATAATACCAATATTTTGGATTGTTCTTAAAATGTTCTTTATAATAAATACAAGGCTAAGAATTATTTAAGATTATAAAAACTTGTTTTTGTTTTTATTCAAAAAGTTTCTTTAATCTTACAAAGATGATATAAATAAGATTGGAAAGGAATCTAATGAAGAAGGAGAAAATAAACTTAAGTATAAATAAAACAAGTATGACAAAGAAGAGAAGATTCCAGAGAAGATCTAGGAGAAGGCTTGCAAGTAGTTGAAGAAGAAGTAATGCAGCTTTTAAATAATTACTTTCACCTATACTTCTAACTATGTTTCATATATTTTTACCTTCACATGTACTTTTAATTATGTCTCGTGCACTTTTACTTTCACATATACTACTAACTATGTCTCTTCAAGTGTTTTGAACTAAATTTAGTTGATTTAAGAGATACATGAAGAGTTTTTAACTTCCAAATATCACTTTCAAGTGTATGTGAAGGTTGTAACTACTTCACATGTCTCTTCCTTACATTAAGGAACTTTCCATTATTTCATGTAACTAATCTCATGTTCCTCTTCTACATTTAAGTAACCATTCATGTTCTTTAATCACATTAACTCTCTAATATTTTGAAGACTCTTCTTTTTTTGTATTGACACTTAAGGCTATAAATAAGGAGCCTAGTCTCTTTTGTAAATTACTCTTGAAATATATGATATCATTATGTGAGATATCTTTGAAAGTCTTGAGAAAATTCTTCTCTTACTTTGGTTCTTATCTTGAAAAGTTTTTTTAAGTGACAAAATTTTCTATACTTATTTTTTGATAAACATCTTGAAGATAGGGTGTTCTTACCTCATTTCAATTTTTAATCCATTTTTTATTATTTTTTTTGCAAATTGTTCTTGTTTTATATGTTGTTTTCTTGAGTTGAGCAATTAAAACCCATGGAACCCATGCTTCTGCAACCTTTCAATGTTCGTTTATAGGGTTATTCTTTTTCAACACCTCTTGAGTTGATCAAAATCCTTCCAACCTTATAAGGTTCACATTAAGAGATCTCTTTTATATAAAGCTAAGAAGGAAAAAGTCATTGCAAAACCTTTTTGAGTAGTTGTGAGGTTAACGAACCTTTCTTATTTGTTGGCTTTAAATGTACTTCATGCACATTAAATGCATGTAGCTTCTTTATGCAAAATCTTCTTGTATATGTAACCTTGATATATGCGCATAATGTGTAGGACCTGACACTACTATCTAACTCTGCAACATTGACATTCTACCTTTTTAGAAAGGCTACTTGCATGAGTTGACTTTAAACACAATCTTCAAGAGATATTGATGATGACAAAACAATGTAAGATCCTCTTGAGAGAACGAAGAGATGAACATTCCATGCACAAAGAGGATAAGCATTTATAAGTTTTCAATGTGTACCATGAATATCCAAGGCTTATTGTCTGTTAAACGAAGTATGTTCATCTAAACAAGAACTTATCAGATGAAATATATATGTTTGCGTTTCTTCAAGCAAAAAACTTATCAAAGTAAGTATACACACACTTGCATTTGTTCAAGTAAAAACTTATCATACAAAGAGCATAATAAAAACACTTACTCTGTTCAAGTAAAAGCTTATTAGAAAAGGGACATAAGTATATGTTAGTTAGGCTAAACAAGACATGTGTGTTTGATAAGGCTTGATGTTTATAAAAATCTCTTTTATATTTTATTGTTTAAGCACAAATTCAAAACCAAACAAAGGGTCTTTTGAACTTTAATGTAACAATTATCAACAAGTAAACATTTGGAATCACTAAACACTTAAAAGGACTACAAAATATCTATTTTATGAATTTTAGAACTAACGTAATGTTCACATAAGCTATGGTGATTGAGTAGAAGGAGAAAATATTTTGCTTAACTTCAAATTTTTATGTTCTATGTAAGATGCTTTAGATGGGAAGGTCTTATAGTTATGCTTCATGTCTTTTTTTGCATGAAACTACCATGAGAAAAGTTCATGGTTGTGTTTTAAGGGTCATTCTCGTACCTTGAGTTGTGGTTGTTGTCTGCTAGAACAATTATTTATGATAGAATTATGTTATAGTATAAATAATATATTTTTCTTTGTTTTCATGAGAGTTTGTTTTGGCACTTCTTATGACACACTCTCCTTTTATTAATTATCATTTTAGGATATTTCAAAAAATCAATATACTCTAGGTTGAGCAAGCAAATCCCAATTAATTTGATTTAAGCATTTTCAAAATCAACTTTTTGAAATAACGCAAAAAAAATAAATCATAAATGTTAATTGAATGAAAATCTTTCAAACTCGTTTTGGATGAAGTTTAAATTAGATCTTTTTTTGAATGATAATCTCATCAGACTAATTGAATAAAAGTCTTTCAGACTCGTTTTGAAATAGCGTAAAAGATATCACAAGTTGGTTTTGGATGAAGTTTAAATTAGACATTGTTCAAAATTAATTTGATTTAAGACTCCTTATTAGTAGAAATAATAAGCATGAGTTTTAATTATAACAATACACAAACAAGTATTGGATAAGAAGGTAATTCATGAGAAATACTTAAAGATATGTCCAAGAATAAAGTTTATATATAAGTTTGAAAAAATACTTAAAACAAAAAATGTGTTTAGCATTCAACCTTTACTAAGATTGAACAAACACATGCGTCAAAATAATTCTAAATGGAGTGTCTAATATATATGTTTTCAAATATGTTGTCAAAACTTGCTTGGAAAAAACGTAACGTCGTTTAGTAAATATGATATATTTGATATTGTGAATTATTTATAATGTTCTATAAATTTAAGCTTATATTAATGGTTTATTATTATATTTGTAATTATTTATGTTATATATTTCAAAGCAGATTAATAAGTCAAATTATCATAAAAAAACAAGTTTATGTATCCTATGGACGAATTTAGAATGACAACATGAAAGAGAAAGAGGTAAACATGCATGAAAAAATTCAAACATAAAATGTTTTTTGGATAACAAAATTCACTTCTAAGAAAATAATGTCTTGTGTGTGTAAAGAGTGTCCAATAGCTTGAACATAAACTCATATGATGTAGTTCTCTCTTGAATATGTCTATGAACCTAGAATAGCAACACGAAAGAGAAAAATATAAACATGCATGAGAAAAGTTTAACATAAAAGTTTTATGGTATAACAACACTCACCTTAAAGAAAGCTATGTCTTGTGTGTGTAAAGAGTGTCGAACTCAAAGAAGGTTTTGAACCAAAAGAAACTTCATTTGTTGCATTATGTAACTTTCGTAGGTGCATTAGGCGTAACTACCATGAAAGTGACATAAATATAACTTCCTTAGATACATAGACATACTTGATTTTTTTTTTTTAATGAATTAGGTGCATGAACTAGCTTAAGTTCCTCATTGATGAGTTAGTTAAGTGATTTTAAGTTTTATGCATTGTAGAACAATTATTTGTATTGTTTTTAATTTTGTATACTCATTCTGTGAATAGATGTTTATCAAACATTCTTATTTGTTGAAAGTCATAAGTGATTTATAAGTCAAAACTAATCTAGATAATACTTATTTGTATTCAAGTTTTTGATTAGTCAGATCCTTATAAAAAACCTTGAGTGAATTGATATAAAATAATAATTTGTTTCTCTTTGCGTTTAGCTTACAACTTTTCATAAAATATTAGGACGATACTCCGTCATGCTTACAAATTTATATTATTTTGAAAAAGTTTTTACAATCAATTTTAAGTTTTCATATTTACTCTAACATATTGGTCAACTCTATTTCAGTGTGTTTAATTTATTTCATATGTATCTTGGAAATAGAAACAAATAATGGTCTCAACTACAATATTCAAACGCCAAATCAATAAAAAAAATGAAATTTGATAAAAAAAATTTTGATAACCAATTAAAATTGAATTTTTGATTTAATTTCCATATTTGATGAGTTTGGTTCAGTTTGCAAGTTGGTTTATGGTTTGATATTTCAAAATTAGCCTAAATCGAATTGAATCAAAATTAATTATTTAAATATTATTATTATGTCTACTATTTCACTCATATGTGAAAGATGTGTGTTTGAGAGGAAAACTTCGTCTAATATTAATTTGTGTCTATAAATTTGTGAAAAATAAATAACATTATTTTTAAATACGAATGAGGTGAAGGAAATGTTATCCTCATAATATGACTATTACATTATTAGGGTTATTAGCCATGTAGAAGAAAAATGCAAAAACAAAAATACAAGGATTGATTATGACGTTTATCTTTTGAATTTGTGTAATATAATTAATATATATATATATATATATATATGCAAGGCTTTTATAAACTTATGAGATGTAGGTCTTGGATGTTATCAATCATTTACAGATTTATGAATTAACAAAGTGATATAACCTTTTAAAAGAATTCTTTTTACAAAACTTATTTTCTTTTTAACTAATTTTAATATGCTTGTGTGCTATTATAACTGTAAATAGATAAAGAACTCAACAACAATTAAAATAAAATAAAACAAAACACTCTAAAATAGCTTTAATATTTTCATATCTAATCATCCTTATCAAAATATTTAGACACCATGATTAACAGTATCTTTAAATTTTCTTTATAATTAATCTTGATTGATATTTAGTGAAGTTATTTATACATTTCAATTCTATTTATATTGGTAATATTGTTAATTTTTAAACTTTCTTTTCATTTTATATTAACTTTACTTTCAAAATTTTATTTTTTAGTTTAAAAAATTTACTTTAAAATGCTTATTGTTAATTCTATTTCATTTCCTCTTTGAATAATTCAAATTGAATTTTATTTTATTTTTCAATGGTTAATTTAAATGGAAAGAATTCACCCAACTTATTTGTTATTTTTTTGAATATTTTAATGAAAATCTTATATTTCGTTCAAGACACTGCTTTAGAAAAAACAAAATTACTACAAAGCTGATTAGAAGCCTAGGTTTCTTTTAGTCAAAGCCTCTTCAACATTTTGTTTTTCTTGTCTAAAAATTCTTCCTGGGTGAAAGTGATAGAGATGAAGAAAACATGAATCCTTCATTCATGTCTAGGAGCAACAAGATCAAATGCTTCAATACTCTCTTTCATGATCCATCATGTCTGGTGTTTTGTGCAGTAATGTGTAATGTTCATCAATTATGCACTGAGTTGTGATTTGTATCTCCAGAAACCAAAATCGTTTCAGAATTTCTACTATGAATCAAGGGTCTACCATATTTGCTGGCCTCCAGAAGTTTCTCAAGAAAGTTCTCGAACGTCAGGGAATTCATCTTCATATCAACAATCTAGTTCTAAAGTTGATCATCCCAATCAAGGATTTAGTAGCGGTTTTGGTATTGGTTGTTAACATTTTGGAAAACATGCCAAAAGAGGTTGAATTGTCAGTTAAATAAAAGTGTGAATGTGAATCATGTGTAGATACATCACTTCAATAAATAAATATGATTCTGTAACCGTTTCAAATCAATGGATTTCACTCTTTCAGTCAAACTCTCTGTTTGTTTCTCTTAACCTTTTAGTCTTCATTTTATGCCTCTGTTATTGCGCAACCAAACACGGAGTAATATTTTTTCTGACAAGTTAGTTGCTCCCAAGGCTTATAACTACATGTGCATGCGTTTACCATTCATAGCTTACGCGTTCGAAAAGGTGAATGAACGAACCATCGCGTCATTTTGCGAAACCACACTTCTTGCACTTCGCACTCGGGTTTCTTCAATTCCATGGCTTCCTCTTCTCATGATGTAAGCGTCACTATCTCAGCCATTTCTTTTCCTTCCTTTTTTCTTTAACCTCAATGCTTCTCTCAAACTCAGGAATCAAAAGGAGGCGAACTTGGCGGGAGACATTCAGGTTTTGATTCTTGTCTCTGTTTTGCTTATTAACGCTGTTTCATTTTTTACGTGCCGTTGTGTTGATGTTGACTGTGCCGTGGCTTTGAAATCTAGCTGGTAAGAGGTCGCCACCTGATTACGACGATCAAGATATCGACAAGGATCCTTTTCTGTTGGCGGAGGTACGGATTGCGTGAATCTTTTATGTAGTGACAGTATTTAGGTTCAGGATATGGTAGGATGTGTTAGTTTTTCTTTCTTTATTTTTCTTTTGGCTGTCTTGAGTTGTGGTTGTGCAGGAATTGTTTAGGTTGAGGAAAGTGAGATAACTTGAGTGATGTTATTTTTTCACAATAATTTAATCTTGCCTTGTTTTTACTAATATGTTGGTTGAGTTTTAGGGTTTTACTATCTTGATCTCTGTTGGTTGGGGATTGTGCTTGTTCATGTATAATGAGCACTGGAAGTTTGTTAGTATGGGTAAAGAGGATTGCGCTTTTTACATAGCTTACTAATGATATGCTTTTAAGAAGAGACAGAAGTTAAATGATGATTATGATGCAGGCTAAAAAGGCAGAAGAAGATGCCTCTGGCGTAAAAACAGGAATCATCTTGTCACTGCGCGAGAGGTATTTCACAGTATAGATAGTGTGATATATATTGTACTATGCCAAGATTGCAGTTAATTATTTGGGTCTAAAATATGTTTTTGATCTTCGTATTTTGCAGTATTCAGAACACTAAGGATGAACTTGTGAGGTGCCAAGTACGTTTTATATTAAAATAATTTGCATTTTGCAGTTTTCTTTCTCATTTTTACAGTTTTTCTGTGTGAAAGATTTGAACTTTGGTTACTTGGGGAAGCAAACTTTAGTTATAATTAATGTAATTTAAGATTTGTTTTCATGATGGATTTGCAATGAATAAGCTTCTATCTTTATAATGTATGATTGTAATGATTTGGAACACAGTATTCATGCACCATTCTTCATTTCCATGAGTCTGATCTGCTAGAATTGAGGGTTGTTCTGCTTTCTGTACAAATTTGCACATATTTTTGTTATTCTCATATAATAGGTTGAACTGTACCTTCTCCTTGCTTAGAAATATTGACAAGAGCGTGTATTTTCAGAATGAACTTGAGGCTGCAAAATCTGAGATTCAGAATTGGCATACACTTAAAGATGAACCTTCTTTGCCTGCTGGGATTACTCGAGGTTTGTTTAACTCGGTTTTATAAGTGACATATACCTGCATTAATTGTTAAAGAACTGACATATACCTGCATTAATCGTTAAAGAACTGACTCTTACAATTATTTCCTCTGTACATGTATACCTGAACATTGTTTAATATTTCTTCTTTTTAGATCCCGAAGGATTGACGAATTATCTTCAGACCTTGAAATCCTCTGAACTGTCTTTAAGACAGCAGGTTTAGAATCTAGTTTTTTATTTTATTCTGTTCAATATAATTCATCATCCATTGATTTGGCTTCATTGATTCTTTATCGTTTTCTTACTGGTTATCAGCTTGAAAAGGCAGAGAAAAAGGAAGCTGCATTCTATGTAACATTTGCAAAAAGTGAAAAAGATATGGCAGAGTTGAAGGTAATACCTTAAAATAAGTTTTGTGTCTTTTATTGCATTAGCATGATTGTGTTTATGCATCTTTCTTTCCGCATCAACCCGAGCACCTGAATAAATTCCATCTTTCTTCTTCAAGAAACTATATTATAAAGGGAGTAGGAAAAAATGTAAAGTGCAGTCTTTCCTGCTCTTATTCTTTATCATTTACATCTAACAACAAAGAACATCAAAATATTGTCTGTATGAGATTTCACTTTAGTCTGCTTGACAGCTGCAGTTTTCTTCTAATGAGGGTAATATAAATTTTTTAGTCTTGGGTTCTATTTTACTGTAGTTGGGAATTGAAAAACATTTACAGTGTCGAAATTTTGCCTCTCTTTTATTCAGTTTAATTGTAAAGTGTCTGGATACACCTAATTAATCGTCTGGATTCTGGAATAGTCAGTTAATAATTTTCAATTTAAGTGTCCATCAACCTATCAATATGTTGTTGGCTGATCAAGCAGTAGTGTTGGATCCTATTGCTTTTGTTGTTTCTGCTGTTAGTTTTATAGTTGTTCTTATTTGACTTTCTTCTTGTTTATTGTTGTCTGAAATCTTCTCCACTCCAGTCTGTTATGGAAGATCTGAAAGATCAACTCAAGCCACCAGCAAGGCAGGTAAGTTTATAATATAGCATTAAGTGGATCAATGAAATCAATTTGTTTGCTGATGATTCTCCTTTATGCGGCTATTTAGAATCCCTCTGGTTTTCCAAAAATATTTTGAGGCATTGTAGAGACAGCTATTGATTCCTTGTTTGCCCAATTGTCTGTATTTCAATTTTTTGATTGTGTCTATCTAGCTTATCAGCATATATGTGCATGTAACATTAGTACATGTCATTCAGTACCAAAGGGCATGGGTGATGAACTACTGCGTCATTTATTTGATTTTTGCAAATTGATAACCTACTTGAGTTGTTTAAAATTTCAGTGTATCCCATGCAACCATGATGAAATTCTCAATAAATTCACCTTTAAAAAAAATTGACAATGATTATTATAATATAAAGATAAATGTGTGTGTATTAAAATCAATATTAAGTTTTAATTTATAATCTAATAAATGAAACAATTTACAACTTTCCTCTATTTGATTTTATGTTGCAACTCTCCCTCCTCTTTTTCTAGTGTACTTATCTATTTATAGATTCTCATATCTTCATATTTTCGTTCTTGAAATTTTGGATTCTTTTGTAAACAATTATTCACCATGGATAATTATCATATATATAATCTTTTATTGTTGGATCTAAAATCCTACTACCACCGTTACCTTTATCCCTTCATTTTCTCAAATTTTGAATTTCTTAGATAGCTCCACATTGTTGACAAAAATTATATATATATATATATATATATATATATATATATATATATATATATATATATATATATTTTTTTTTTTTTTTTTATTTTTTTTTTTTTTTT
>Ga0099824_1011326_pt1 | contig 10133 bp, 5 predicted proteins | sample SiratrowhiteBW_FD_76837 | JGI IMG/M metagenome (GOLD analysis project Ga0099824, IMG submission 76837) | Root nodule microbial communities of legume samples collected from California, USA - Siratro white BW | ecosystem: Host-associated > Plants > Roots > Nodule | place: USA: California... | reverse complement strand
TATATATTATAATTTTTAATTTTATATAAAAATATATAAATATGGCAACTAGAAAATTTGAATCAGGTTATTCAAAATTAAAAAAAATAAAAAATAAGAGTTGAACTTTTTGTCGAATCAAAAAAAGGGACTATGGATAAATTTATAAAAATAAACAAAAAAAAAATGAATTAGAAAATGCAGATGAGTCTTCTTTAAATGAAGAACATAACAATATAAATTTAGGTGAAGATAACAATATAAACATAGGTGAAGACAATAATAAAGTAGTCAACGAAGATAATAATTTTGATTTTCAAACTTAGGATAATAATTTTGATTTTCAAATTCATGATAGTAACGCAAACTCAGGATAACAAGAATGAAATTACAAGACAAAATTATTCTAATATTAAAAATATCATAATTTAATTATTTTATTAATTTAAAAAAAGCCTCATGTTTTTTATTCGCTTTAAGCCTCTTAAAACCTTGAGCCAACCTTGAGCCGTCACTGATACATTGTATAAAGTTTCAATCTTTTACAATAAAATGATCAATGACAAAAATAAATAAATAATTTATAAAGAATGTCACTCATAAAAAAATTAACAATAACATAGAATATAAACACATACAGACTTCAACAACTCACAAATATATTAGTTCACAAAAAAGGAGAATACAACTGTTGCAAAAACAAAAATTCATACTTGCACTAACCATCACAATTGAAGGGAAATATGGTTTAGCTTTGCACCCTATCTTTAAAAAAAAAAAAGTAAAACTTCTTCGTAGAGTGATCCTCTTAAATGCAGATTTTTTTTTCTCTCTCTGAATGATCTAATCAACAAAATCAATCACTTTAAATTTTAAAATAATTGAAAAATAAACTCATTTTGCAATCATTTTACTATTACAAACATCTTACTAACAAAGGGACTTGCATGCAAACAGAAAACAACTAAAGACCCAAATGCATATTAGTCAACACGTTAATCTTTCACGGACCAATTTAGGTATTTACCTAAAATAATATAGTATATATTTCTACAAAAGAAAACGAGGTTGTTAATAATTTTGTAAGTTTTAAAAATCTAAATAATATAGTTGTATTAAATTTTTTTAGGCCTTTGAGGCCTTGAAGTCTAAAGCATATTAAATTTTTTTGAGACTTTTGTGGCATTGAGACCTAAAGCATATTAAATTTTTTTGAGACCTTTGAGACCTTGAGGCCTAAAGCAGTTGCTTTACTTGCTTGGACCTTGAGCCACCCCTGCAATGTATAACTCACAAGTTTGATTAAGATAATGCATTTTAAGATTAAGGATTTAATCCAATTGTTGTTGTTTGTAGAATGATTTTTGAATTCAAATTTTTGTTGCACTATCGAATAAAGTTTGTGAGGAATCTATTGGAGTACAATAGGAGGTTTTATGCATGAGAAAACTTAGATAAAAACTACATTGATATTTGGCTATTAAAGGACTTAGTTGGTTGCTATAAAGTGTATAATAAGACTGAAAATATTTGCTTTGTCTTGGCAAAGAAAATGGATGATGAGTTGCACCCTATCATAAATGATTATGATATTATTGTTCTCTTGTATAGCTTTCTAGCAAATCTAAGAAAAATATGATATTATTAATGTTAGTATCTTATTGGCTTAACATTAAACAATATGCTTCAATCAATATGAAATAAATAGTTTGCAATATTCTTTTTATGATTTAAGACTGGCAAATATGTATCATTTAACCGACTTGTACGTTGTAATACATAGTTTGCATTTTTAATTGGTTTTACAATATTGTGCACAGTGTAATTAAATATTGGACTAAACTTATGCATTGAAATTAATAAAAAGGAGTTTGATAACTCTATTAAACACTAACCAGCATCAATATTTAGAAACAAACACTGAACCACGTGTTTCATTCTTTAAACAAACACTAAACCACGTGTTTCATTCTTTATAAACGAGCATTAAACATTACTCTTAAAATCTTTATAATTGAGTACTAAAAATTATTTTCAGAAGCACTAAATGTTATACTATTGAAAAAAAATGTATATACTGAAAATTTATGTTTTATATATCAACTTAAAAGATCTTACAAAATGGTAAAACTTTTCTTTATCTTAAAATAAAAAAAACTAGTCAAATCATCACTTACTTAATAGAAATTACTCAAATTTAGTTTGAAATTGCTAAGCTATCCACAACCAACACACTTAAATCTCAACCAAAATATCCTCATATACTTATTTCCAAAAATATATTATAATATCATAATTTTTATAAGTTCGATTAACTACGAAACTAATATTTTTTTTAATATCTTTCTTATTATTTTATTAATTTTTATTTTATTATTTAAAAGATTAAAAATTTATATAGAAATGTAACCCCAAAGCTTAAACCTTGATTTGACGTTCAAGTATCATTTCATATAATTTAGTTCCAAGAAGTTTACAATTGAACAAGAAAATTCTACGACCTTATACAAAAAATTCTACATTCTATTATTATCATTATTATTATTAAAAAAGTCACACAATTTCACAATTTAACAGGTTTCATACAAACGTTAACAATGTGGAAAACAACGTTCATTCTATCTAACAACCTACCTGAAATTTCAATATTTTCTATATACAAAAAAAGAGTCAATATAGGTTAACATTCCCTTTTTCCATTCTAACTTCACTTTATGACCCAAAAAATATTATTATAATACAATATTTAATTAAACAAATCGGTTGGAAAGTAGAAATAATTTATGAATACGTGTGTCAAAATAACTTTTTCTAAAAAATAATGAAAGATTGATTAGGTCTGACATCCTTTGAAATGCTTTCTGGATTGGTCGCTCTGGAATGTAAGGCGCAATACTTTATTCATGGTAGGTTCTGCATGTATCAAATTCATGTGAATTATTATATATTCAATCATGCAACGAGTGGCTCAAGCAAGGGTTTCACAGAAAAGCACATGGTGTTCTGGGTGTGTGTGTATATATATGGTCTTCATTCGGGGTTCTCAAATGTCCCAGACAATAAAGATTCATTATTCAGTGCTTCTTCACTCAGTTTAAGACTGTCCCTTCACTTTGTTACCATTACTTTACCACCAAAAATGCCTACTCTGGTTTCTGAGGCATTCCAAGCCAATGGCGCAGAACCCTTGAGCTTGAAGCCTGTTTTCAGTGCCTCAGGGGTTAAGGGCAAACGAGTAACTGCATTGTCACCAAAAGAAAATGCACTAACTGATTTCATCCAAACAGTTATTGCGGAAAAACCAGACATTGATTCCCCTTTCAGCGTCCTAGATTTGGGGGTCGTTTTGGGCTTGATGGACAAATGGACCAGCAAACTCCCTACGGTGCAGCCGTTTTACGCCGTCAAGTGCAACCCCAACCTCTCCCTCGTCGGCACCCTCGCCGCCCTCGGCGCCAACTTCGACTGTGCCAGCAAAGCCGAGATCGAAGCCGTCTTATCCCTCGGAGTCTCACCTGACCGCATCATCTACGCCAACCCTTGCAAATCCGCGTCCCACATCAGATACGCCGCCAGCGTAGGCGTCAACGTTACAACCTACGACTCCAAAGACGAGGTCGAAAAGATACGTAAATACCATCCCACGTGCGAGTTGCTCCTCCGCATCAAGCCGCCGCAAGACAGTGGAGCGCGCTCCAGCTTGGGCCTCAAATACGGCGCGCTTCCTGAAGAAGTTCCGGAGCTTCTGAGTGCGGCTCACGCCGCCGGACTCAAAGTGACCGGCGTGTCCTTCCACATTGGAAGTGGCGGAGCCGACGCGCAGGCTTACCAGGGAGCCATATCCGCGGCTAAGTCCATCTTCGACACGGCTTCCAAACTGGGCATGCCGAGAATGCGCGTTCTTGACATCGGCGGCGGCTTCACCTCCGGGGCGGCTTTCGACGCCGCCGCTGTGAAAATCAACGCGGCGATTGAAGGCAGCTTCGGGAATGACGAGGAGCTGGTGGTTATCGGCGAGCCGGGTCGTTACTTTGCGGAAACGGCTTTCACGTTGGCCACGAAGGTTATCGGAAAACGCGTGAGGGGAGAGTTGAGGGAGTATTGGATCGACGATGGAATTTACGGAACGCTTAATAACATTGTGTTTGACTACGCTACCGTCACGTGCATGCCACTCGCTTGCACGTCGAAACCTGAGGATCCTTCTTGCAGGGATTTGAAAACCTTTTCTTCCACCGTGTTTGGACCAACTTGCGATTCACTTGACACTGTTCTGACGGATTACCAGCTTCCGGAACTGCATGTGAACGATTGGCTCGTGTTCCCGAACATGGGTGCTTACACAACTTCTTCCGGTACTAACTTCAATGGGTTCAGCTCCTCAGTGAAGTCCACATTCCTTGCATATTCCAACCCTATTATCACGCGGGAACAGACCATGTTCTAGTCGAATCCCAAACTGAAGATGGGCATTTCTTAAATGAGTGTTTTTGTCCTTGACTTGTCTCTCTTTTGCTTGGGAAACTCAATAATGGCGGAATGGGTGGTCGTGGCCGCCGCGTGGTTTCTCTCTTCAATGTATCTTTTTCTTGATTTTGAGATACCTACTTTTAGAGGATCTTTTGTGTAATCTTGCCCACAAATTTTTTTTTAGTCATGTAAGTGGACAAATCGTACCACACTACTTGTCTGTGACTGTTTTTTTTTTGTCATTAATAATTTAGTTTGTTAACATTATTATTATTTTTAATAACTTCTTTTTACACATAATTAAATATAAGTATTTTATGATTAATTATGTAAAGAAGTACGTATAATTTTAGCAACATAACTGATTATGTGTTTATTATAGTTAACTATGTTCAATTTTTAAGCAAATTTCTTACATATGTGCCAAAAAATTATGTTCTTTCCCATCTTCTTATTTTATTTTTCATATATCCAAAGATCTAAATTGGCACTAATTCAAATAGTCTTTGATTTTAAATCTAAATTCGTTTAATTGGATCGTGTTAATTTATTTTTTTTAAATTTAGTTCAAATTTAGTAATTTAAACTAAATTAAATCTACATCTATTTGATTTGGATAATTTGTTGACGTTGAAATCAAGACTACTATATTAAAATTAAATCTTATTTATATTAATTTAGTTGTTCATTGATTTCTTTAAGTTTTATTGAAATTAGTTTAATTGTTATATTTTATTAAATAATTATTTTTTTCAAGAGTAGTTTGTTAATTTTGGGATAAGAAGTGATTAAATAACACAATAGTTTAATATGAGAATGCAGGTTTTGGGCGATTCTGATGGAATCTTTTCCCATTGATTAATTAATTTTTTCTTTATAAAACTTTTCCCTTTTTTTTATCCTGTGGCCATATAAGCACCTGTTTATTCTCTATAACTATCCATTTTTAATATAATGAATTGTTATTTACTAAAATTTTATTATTTTTAATATAATTTTAGAAATAAATAATAATTTATGTGTTGAGTAAAACTATTTTTTAATAGAACCAGGGATGATGTTTCAATTGATACCAAATTGAGGATTTAGATTTTAGAATCATAATTTAATATTGTAAGTTTAAATCTATATTTAAATTGTATTCTTATTATATATGCAATTTATGTAAAATTCTTAAATTGTCCAATTCATACATCATATATTTTTATTTTGTACATTTCATTAGGTGAAAACAAGTTATAATATTAAATTGATACCATATAATAGTAATACAACAAATATTGAAATACAATATAAGAATAATATTGAATTGATACAGTATAATACTTTTTTTAATTTTATTTAACTAAATCCCGTGCATAGGTAAAATACTAGTTGTATCCCAATGAAAATCCGTACATATTTAAATCCTAAATATCGTATTGAATATTAAATTTATCTCATTAAAGAATTAACTCCATAATTATTAAAGAATTAGAAAAAATCTGAGAAAGATAACTCCAGAGACATGTTAAATAATATAAACACACACAACTACATAAATTTTATGTAATCATAATTTTAGATTTTTCAAAATAATTAAATTCTTATTAAATTGTTAGTACTTATATTTATTTTTTAAAACTTGTATATTTTTTTATTTAAAATATACTTTTCTTTACATGAGTTGTTCTAATAAGTATTAATTAAATTACATTTTTTTATTTTCAAAAATTTACTCTGGTTTTACTTTCCCAATTTAAACTACTCCTATATGTTTTTTGTCACATAATATCGAATAATGAAACATTAGTTGCTTTAATTTGTAACGTTAAATCCTTTTTGTTTTGAACTTCATAAACAAGTAACTAAAAAAATATTAAAAATATTAAAATTAATGCAACATGTAATTGTCTTTATAAATAGATAGGTATTAATAGGAAAAAAAAATCAAAGGTAATAGAAAATATATTAAAACATAAGGGGTAATAATTGAAGAAAATTAAAAAGTTTTAAAATAAAAGTTAGAAACTAAGTATCTTGTAACTTATAAACTTGAATCTCCTAACATAAGTTAATTTAAGATATTTTACTAAACTCTCTTTCTTAATATTTTGTTTTTCTTTAAAGGAGGTAATTCCTTTACACTTCAAAACAAGAATAAATCATGATCTTTTGTATGAAAAAGTTGTTTTTTTTTTTAAAAAAAGCCAGAAATGGCATATCGACATAGGCCCAACATACTACTAAACTGGGTAAAAAATGGTGGTCCATTTTAAAATATAGACTAGGTTGGAGTATCAAAATTTTGTATATTTAACTTTTAAAAGTGTGTTGGACCCTAAAATTGTTTCAGCTTATTTATTTTCTACTGACATGGATTGACTATTCTTTCACAAGTTTTTCTTTCTCAATTTAATAGTTACAAATCATGTCTTCGTTATTAGTAAAGAAAGATAAGAGAAGTAAATCTCAAATTAATAAAAAATCTCAAATGATAAGTAGAAAGTTATATAATTTAACACATTGTTATAATCACACTGAATATTAAAAATGAATAATTTTTCTAACTCTGTAATATTTATAGAAATCATAACACCACGAAAGAGTTGAGATAAAATTTTGTTAACTTTATTTTAACTATCATTCCAAAGATGATAGGTAAGGGAGAAAAAAATTTAATATCCAACTTTTCCTATAAAGTATTTTAAAAATGACTTAAAAGCTTTATATTTTTGTTATATATAATGCTAAAAAAAAGAAAACACGAGAAAATTAATATTCATATAATCTCCTTGCAAAACATTTTCAAAACATGAGAAAATTGATTTTCTTATAACTCCATAAAAAAACTTCAAAACCCGAGAAAAATGATTTTTATATTACTCCTTGCAAAACATTTTCAATGATTTTCATATGAGAAAGAGACAACGTGTTTCTATTTTTATTATTCCTTTTTATTTGAATTTTTAATTTTATAATATCAAAATAGTTTAAAAATAAAAGTAATGTTAATAACAATATTACTTAATTATCACGAGATGATTTGTTTATATCATTCATTTATTTGTTAGTTACTATTTTATTATTAAAATAAACGGAGATAAATTATCTTACTTATTTTTCTTCGTATTTTCAATTCATCTAAATAATATTTCATTCCTTCTCATTCTTTTCTCTTTGTCACTCCCCCATCCAAAAATTCATTCCGATGATGATTACTAGTAATAATCTAAAATTCCTCACACGTGATTTATTTCCACAAAAAGAAAAAGAGAAGGAAAAATAACTTATTTCCTTTTATTCAGTTTGATTAAAAAAATATAAAATACAAGAAAATAATGCGGCTTTTTTAGAAAGTTTGAGCTAGTGGTTTAGGTTTAGCTAGTACTAATATAAGATTCACCACCACCTTTTTGCTTGTGTTAACCACAGCACGAAGGTGACAGTGTAAGAAATGATGAAGAAAAAATCTAAGCCACGTCAGAGGATAACATCCAAGCCAACCAATAGCAGCAATGGTGATGAGATGATGAGATAACACCTTCCAAACACACCTTCACTGTACATTATCTGCATCACCCATTGCTCCTTTCGTCTCAGCCACACAAAAACCAATCCACACCTTTCTCCATTTTCTCACTCTATAAAACAAAACCTTCGCTTTTCTCCATTTTGATTTCCCCATTCCACACACAAACCTCACTCGCCAGACCTCTTCACGAACAGACATGGCCGCCGTCACCTCCGCCGCCGTCGCTATTCCCTCATTCACCGGCCTCAAGGCGAGTGGAGCAACCAAAGTGAGTGCCGCAGTTAAACTCTCGGTTCCCCAGGCCCCGCGCTTCGGCGTCAAGGCTTCCCTCAAAGACCTTGGAGCCGCCGTTGTGGCCACCGCCGCCAGCGCCGTTCTCGCCAGCAATGCCATGGCCCTTGAAGTCTTGCTTGGCGGCGGTGACGGCTCTTTGGTGTTCGTTCCCAGCGAGTTCTCCATCGCCTCTGGGGAAAAGATCGTGTTCAAGAACAACGCAGGGTTCCCGCACAACGTTATTTTCGACGAGGACGAGGTTCCCAGTGGCGTGGACGCAGGGAAAATCTCTATGGCCGAGGAAGATTTGCTGAACGCACCCGGTGAGACTTACAGCGTCACTTTGGATACCAAGGGAACGTACAGTTTCTACTGCTCGCCTCACCAAGGAGCTGGTATGGTCGGAAAAGTCACTGTTAACTAAATCTATGTTTCTGTGACTGAACAAGAAAATTCTCGTGGTTCGTTCTTGTGATTTGTTTTTGTAGAAGAGCTTAATTCACATCGTTGTTGTTATCATGGGATATATATATTGTTTATGTGATGAATGGACCGATATAATGCCTTTCTTGTAATTCATTTACTTCAATTTCGTTTCTTTTCCCAGCTTTGATTAATTCTCCCTTTAATCCAAGCTCGTGTTAGTGACTAATATTTTCTTTAATGAAAGTGTCACGTAAGGATGATTAATGAAGTTAGAGAGTTACTATAATCACTTCCATTCTCCTCTGGTCAAAGAAAGAAGAAGTTTTATGGGCATACAAACGCTGACCTAAAATTCACTTATCACCAACCATTCCTTATTATAGCTCACTAGACTGTGAGATGTTGGGTTTGGAGAAGAAAACAGTAGTACGATATTTCGTTAGGCGAATTGCTCTCTATCACGTGTAAACAGGCTTTTATTGTTTTCTTTCTGATCCTACTTCCATTCGAATTAAACCCAAATTATACTATACAAATTTTCTGAGTATGCGTTAGATATAAAGGAATTATGTCTACAGACTTCAAATATTTAGTATAATTTTCTCAGGTTGAGTTAAACATGAAGAATTACGTTGACATGCTTCAAATACTTCGTATAATGACATTTTTTCATATTTGTACGTGGTTTCGAATGTAGTTATTTGCAACACATTTGCAAAGTTGATAAATTCCGGCATGCTTGTGAAGTTAAATTTTTTTGTGAAACTTGAATTTGACATGACGTATTTTTGGGAAGATGAAGTATCATTTGGGTGTGGAGATTTTGCAAAGTTCTGAAGGTATTAGTCGAAGGAAGTATGTGAAAGAGATTTTGGAGAATTTAAGATGGAGATGAGTAATATTGTAAAGAGTCCCCTAGTCCCCGTGTGATAGTTGGAAGTCTTGTTTATATGACTGCGACAAGGCCTGATATGATCTATACAATACGTCTCACAGTAGATTTATGTCAAGCCCAATTAAGTTAAAATAGCTTTACTCTATTGGTTTGTCTAATATATAAACATTACAAAAATGAACACTTTAAAACAAAAATAAGCGTGATTGAATATTTGATGATAAAAATACAAAATTGAAATAGATTATCATACAAAAAATTTGTAATTATTCGTGTAAAAAAAAATTTATATTACAAGGGCTAAAAAATCAACTTTAAAGTTGGATGACCAAAAACAAATATACTTTAAATTTAAGAAACTAAAAATATTTAAATCTTGAATTTTTAAAATATTTATTGTATGTCAACATAATTATATCATTCAAATAAGTTTGTTTATATTTTATATTTGCTGATCTTTAAATTGTTGGAGTTGGGATTCACAATTAACCTTTCTCATGAGGACAATGTTTGACTTTGAGTTAGTACTAATCAAGGTAGAACCTTCATTACGAGATCGTAAAATATATATATATA
>Ga0099824_1011322_pt1 | contig 10139 bp, 5 predicted proteins | sample SiratrowhiteBW_FD_76837 | JGI IMG/M metagenome (GOLD analysis project Ga0099824, IMG submission 76837) | Root nodule microbial communities of legume samples collected from California, USA - Siratro white BW | ecosystem: Host-associated > Plants > Roots > Nodule | place: USA: California... | reverse complement strand
GAAAGTTCCACTAACTCAATTAATTGTTCACATACAATTAATCAACCAATTCCTACTCCCCGTAGAAATCAAGAACCCTGCTAAATTGATCAACTGCTCCCCGCAGCTCCCAATCAATTTCAGCAGAAACACCAAGCTAACTCAGTTCCTACTCCCTGTAGAAATCAAGAACCCTGCTAAATTGATCAACTGCTTCCTGCAGCTCCCAATCAATTTCAGCAGAAACACCAGGCTAACTCCTATAGCCCAAACCAATACAATTGTTCAATGATTATCATAGAATTACAATGAATACAACACAAATCTTGATTCAAACAGGATCAAGAAAGGTTGAGAAAACTCCCTGATTGGCGCAGAAGGAAAGCCTGTACACAGTCTTGAAGAAACCCAATAGCACACCTTAGTCAAAATTGATTTTTCAAGTAAAAGCCCTCTTTCGAAAATGATTATTATGAAACAGAAAATCTGTCACAGTAGTTCTCACAAATGAATTTCAAAAGATTGTGTTTCGTAAGAATGTGTCTCTCTGTTCTTTCTCTTTTCTCTTCTTTTTTTTCTTTCTGTTTTTCACACTTGAAAGCCCACTGTATTATAGAAGAAGAACTCAAAACCAGTTTTTAGAAAACAGTTAGTTCAGTTGTGCTCAAATACGAATAAATTGATTCGGCTTAACCTGAAATCAGTTTATAATAGTTCAATACTTCATTTTCCAAAACTGTTTTTAACCAAAGTTAAACCTTTTATGATTTGATTTAAATCATTTAGACCATGTGCTAATGAATTTCTCTTTAGATGTGCATAGGTTCTCTTTCACAACCAATCACACTCACTCACACTAGGATAAAGCCTAAGACACACTTCCATTTGCTTGCTTTGGCTTGCTAGGCATGGCTTCATCAAATCCTTTAGTATTGTGAGAATACTAACAATTTTAATGAAATAACGTGTATAGTCTGTTTGTAAACTTTTATTATTTAATGATAAGTAAACTTTTATTATTTAATGATAACTAAAGATTTATCAATACTTAAATCTTACATATTAAATTTAATGATAAGTTTAAAAAAATTATCCAAGAAAATAATAAATGATGTAACATCTAGTAAAAAGTTATATAGGAAAGATTAAATTACAACTGTGTAATTTTTACTAAATATTATATTAGTTAATATATTTTTTGTTTAAAAAATGTTTTTTTTCAAAATTTGTCATTTTTATAGGTAAAATATTTTTCAAAATATTCTCAAATATGAATTATTTAATATTCATCATTATCATTATTATTATTATTATTATTATTTAATTTTAATAAAAACTGAAAAGATAATTGTAATAATATGAAATTAGGATTAATGATCGGATGAATATAATTTACTTTTAATATAATTTCTTGATAAATTATACACATGGCAAAATATCAACTTCAAAATGTTTAAATATGAAAATGGATTATTTTTTAAAAAATTACATAAATAAACAAGACTTTAAATGCAAAACTTATATTTGAAACGCAATATTAGTTTTAAATATTTTTTAGCTGATTTTACTGAATTCGTGCTTTAATCAGGACTTCAAGTTAAAATCACGAATTCGAGCATAACTTTTGCTCTTTTTCAAGTTTTCATGATTTTTACTTTTTAAAATATTTAATAGAAGTTTTTAATACATAATTAGTGATTTTAAAAGAGAATGCGTGCTTTAAAAACAATTTTCTTATTTAATCGTGCTCCTTGAAATACTTTTTTTCTATTTAAAATTGTACTTTAAATTAGATCTTACTTATTTTTCATAAATATTTTAAAACATATCATTTTAATAAATTACCCCACGTATAAATAACCATCAAATTCACACAACCACCTTAAATCGGTTGAGTGGAAGAGAAGTTTGAGAAAAACAGAAAAGGTTTAACACATTACACAAAATCAAAAGCTAGGTACCTTCACCATATATACTTTGCCACTAAACTAATTGAATTAAATTGAAGGAGCAATCAATTTAATGTTATTCCAACGTTGAAAAGAAATAAAAAAATTGAGTTTTATGTCGATTGTTTGTGACCTCGAAAAGTGTGACTTCTCTTGCACTAACGTAAAACCTACATTATACAAAAGCCTTAGATTTCCAGCAAAATCCTTTTCTTCGTTTATACTAAAGTGTATGTTGGTATTATTGAAAAGTGGATTTGGCAATATTATAACTACATTTGTTTGTTAAATTAAAATATCTCCAACACCATATTCTTCACTCGATTAACTTTAATATATGAAGTCAAATAAAATTTATAAGCAATGCAGAGACTATCTGTGACTGTGTTATACGTGTGGGCGTTTGAGTGTAGACGTGCGTGTGGGAGAAAACATATTAAGATATTGTCTGCTTATTAAAAATATACTGAAATATAAATAATTTGATATTATTATTATTATTTATATTTAATTTTAGAAAAATATGATATAAATAATTTAGCAATTAAATTTATAAATTTATGTTTTATATAAAACTATGAACTTACACCGACAATTACATATATATTCATAGATATAAAACTAAACTAAATTATATATAAAATAAAAATATAATTAATTTAACGGTTGAATTTTATATTTTTTTATTAATTTTATTATGCATATAAAATTTCATACAATTTCAAAATTATTCAAACTTTTATTATATCATTTAATATTAACGTGACTTCAGTCCACAGCATTGATTAAACAATTATCTCCCCATTTCAAAGTAACTAATTCACTACTTTGAAGGAAAGGTTGCTGATGGACCAAAAGGAATGATTCTTTGATAAAAAGGAATTAATGTGAAACACTAGCAGGCGTGCTTTAAGTGCATATCTTTTTGTAAAATATAAAAATATATTCTCAGAACAGTGGTGATTAAATAACTTTTTATTTTATAAATAAAATATCACTTTTGTATGATCTATAATATACGTTAAATTATAAAGAAAAAAAGTTATCCGTGATTAACATAAAAATTTTATATGTTATTATTCGATCACATACTATTATTCATATTAAATTATTCATTTGTAAGTAATTGTTTTAAATATTTATGATAACATTGATTTTTATTGGTTAATATATTTTATATTATCATTAAACGCTTAAATATATGTATGGTTGTTAGAAGGAAAAAGGAAATCCATGTTTAATATTTATCTTATGCGAAAACTGGACAAAAAAAATGTTGTAATTACAAATGAAATGGGCATAATATCACAAATAATAATGTTTTTTAATGGACAAAAACCTGAAACATGATAAAAAAAAATTGTGTTAAGGTTTAGGGATGGGTGAGTATGAATTTGACTATACGTTGAAGTAAAATTTATATCAATTTCGGGTTTTATTTGTGAGTTATCAAATTTATGTCTTTATTTTTATTAAATAACAAATAAAAATGTACTCGCATCCCCGTAGCTGATATGATTGTAAAAATAAAGTCTTCAATTTAACTTTTTTTTTTCCAAGAACACAAGTTTAAACTTATAAAAATATAAAAACTATTAATAAAAATTCTCCCAATTGACAAAAATAACTTCAAGAAAGGCATTTGATAACAATATATAAATTAACTTATTTTAAAGTAGAATAGGAATAAGGAGATGTTATAACATCTTAAGTAGGAATTCAAATCCCAAATCTATAGATAAGGTTTTCTTACTCTTAATAGTTGTCATTTTCAGAATCAAATTAAAAGAATTTTAGTATAAATCATCTATCCTAGTGTTAGACCATCTAACACAAAAAAAATGACAATATAGATAAAGTCAGTTGATTCTAAATTGTCTTTCAATAAATCTAATTATGTAAGCAATAAAAGTTAGTAACAACAATATAGTAAAAGGGTTAAGATTGTTTATGATAGGCAATAGAAAAAATGATAAAGATAGTAGGTTGACTCCCAAGTTCATTCAACACAAATTCCTCATTGGTTATTCTAAGATTATCATTCTTCAATTCTTATAAAGAGTTGAACTTAATCAAATAAGCATAAATCAAATTTAACAAAATCTTATCAGTAAAACAAGTGCCTAATGATGTATTCAATATCTCACTTGTCTCCGAGCATCTATTCGTGAGATGTTTATCTTCTACCTCTTGAATTAAATGAACAAGAGATTTATGAGAATTAAGCGAACTAATCAAAAAATCTAATTAAAGAAAAGAATTGAATTCTCAACTACCAATAAAAAACAATTCCTTTGACAGAAACAATATTTCAGAAAGACCAACAATAAAACACAATCTGCTACAGAAAATGAAAAGGCAAAACTTTATTGAATAAAACCTCAGAATTCAATGGAAAATCACAAGGGAATCACCCATAAGGTTTAACCTTCCATGTGAAACAAGAAAATGATAGAAAGAAAATAAAACTAGGTCTAAAGGGTGTTGTCTCCCCCTCATCTTGTTCCTTTTGAAGTCTCTGCATATAATCTCCTTTTCTCATTGAATTGAATTCTGATACAAATTTTGTCTCAAATATTGTTTTTGTAATTATCAATTATTTTTATCTTTATCAAAAATTAACTCGTAGATATCTACTTTCCAAATCTGTTGCAAAAATGTTCGTTCTTATTTTTCTTCCAAATATTTTGTTTACAAACTTGTTCCAGATACCTGCATTGGGTTTTTATTCAATTAGGCGCGACACAATTGAATCTATTTTCTCTAAATCAATGTTCAGATCTACAATGTGTCTAAAGAATTTGCAAAAACTCTAGGAAGATTTTGATTTACCACTCATTTTCTCTCAATAGGTTCAGTTTCACTCATTCTTTCCCTCTCAACAATTTCAGTTTTAGTGATATTACTCTTTTGTTTTTCAAAAAATAGATTGTGAAATATGAAATCACCCACAGGCTCATCACCTTCTCTTAAATCCTCTCATTGAAGATGATGATGGTAAAAATAGCTAACTTGTTCATTGAGAGTGAAATCCCTTGAGACAAAAATTTTGCTGGAAGGAGGATGAAAACACTTATACCCTTTTTGTGTGACAAAATACCATAAGAAAATGCATTTAAGTGCCATTGGATCAAGTTTTTCCCTTTGTTGTTTATGAATATGGACAAAAGAAACACAACCAAATATTCTAGGAGGAAGGTTAAGAGAATGCTTTATATACGGATAAAATGAGCGGAGTACCTTCATTGAAATTTTTAATTGTAAAGTAGTAAATGGTAACTTGTTAATTAGATAAGTGACAGTGAGAATGAATTCCCCTCAAAATCTTTTTTGGAGCCTTATTTTGAAAGAGCAATCCTCTAGTTTGTTTTGAAATATATCCATTTTTCAATTCAACAATTGTTCTGGTGTATAAACACATGAGAATTTATGAAGTATCCATTCCTTTTGAAAAAAAGAGTCTAATATATGTTTAAAATAATTTATACCATTATTAGACCTAAATTTCTTAATAACCACCCTAAATTGATTTTTAATCAGTGACACAAATTGCGTAACACAAAACTAACCTCATATTTGTTTTTAAGGAGAAAAAGTCATGTTAACCTTGTACAATCATCAAAGTAATAAACCATTTAGCTCTTGAAAATAGAGGGGCTCCACAAATCAGTATGAACTAAATAAAAGGAATTAAAACTTATTTTATTACAGGAAGGAGGAAGCAAAACATATTTGTGTGTTGCTAATTCACAAATCTCACAACAAAGATTATGCATATTTATATTCAAATTGTTAAAACAAAGAAGGAAACAAAATTTTTATAATACGAAATGAAGGATGTCTAAGATGACAATGATACAACTGATTTTTTCATGGTTGTGTAAGGAGGATTTGGTCATTAAAGAGTGACTCTTAATAGAATGGTTCAAGTCTCCCATGTATAGTAAAGGTCATTTCACTCTAACATGTCCAATCATCCTCATCAATTCCTTGTATTATACAAAATTATTATGAAAAGTCACATTATAAGAGAGATCTTTGATAAGTTTTTGAATGTATATTAGGTTTGTGGACAATTTAGGAACATGTAGGACATTTTTTAGGAGTACGGTTGGGTTTACTTGGATATCTCCTTAACTAGTTGCACTTATCATGTGTTCCATCAACTGTGGAGATTTTTTGTTATTAGGACATGAGAAATATCTGGAAAGGAATTTAGGGAATGGGATCATGTGATTTGTGATTCTAGATTCTCAAATCCAATGATTGATAAAGGGTGTATTTGAGACATTAAATCCAATAGAAAATAGTAACTAACCAGAATATGTCAATGAACACATACCTGTTCTTTTTCCATGTTACTAAGGAAGAACCTTACTCTTTCTAACTCTTCATGGTTGAGTTGTCATACATATCCTTCTCGAATTTCAAGAACAAAAAAATGAGTTGATTGTTCCCTTTTATTTGAAGGACCACCTTTGTATCCCCAATCTTTTTCTCGGAGATTTTCCATGAAACTTCAACATTTATCTCTAGTATAACATGACTTGTTGTAATATGTATACCATACTCCTTCATTTTTCTTTTCAAATTTCTGAAAATAACCTCCATTCCTCAAATTTGTAGATGAAGTTAGGCCCCCAACAATCATTGTTGAACTTTATGCAATATGAGCCTCTAGCATTAGACTTCTTCTTCTTTCCTCATTGTGAATCATTGTCATGACTTCATTAAGTCTTAGAACATTCTCTTTTCCTAAGATTTGAATTCAGACCTAATCATATTCTTCATTTAATCTTACTAAGAAATCATATACTTGATCCTGCTCAATGTATTCTCTTAGGTGTCTCTAATCTCTGAAATCATTGAATTCCACAACCAGGCCATGATCATGGGGTCTTCTTCATCCCAAGTTCTGAAAGCAGGATCATTTGTAACTCGAGGTTCATCATGTAAACGACTAGCCTTGTCTTTTCCTCTCAAAATGGTCTTAATGAGTTGAGAGCATTTGAGGTAATTTTTTCCATTCAACCGATCAACTGAATGAGCACTTTGCAGTTCTCCTCTAGCATGGGGCTTGTCTCCATTTTCAATTTCATCCATTAAAAAACAATTGATACATACCGAAATCAGGACAAAAATACAACAATGAAGGTTATAATTATGTACAATAATGGAGCTAAAACACACACAAAGACTAGAGGTTAAGTGAGCAACAATGAAGATTGCAATTAGGTTTATACAACAATTAAGACTGCTCAATTTTACACTGTCAAAAACTCTCGAGAATTGAAAGCTCTTATGTGATCTCAAGAATACAAAAACTGAATAATTATCACTTATTATTTCTCATTACATACATTGAATATATACACGTATATACGCAAAATAATCTCGGAATCCTACCAGCTTAATTTTAATAAAATAATATTTCTCAAATTATGAGATTTACAATTTGAAATAAGGATAAAATATATAGAATTGAAACACCAATAAATAACGAGTTAAAACTAATTTGACAAAATTAAAACCAGTAAAATAAACATTGAAAGTTTCCTAAAATAACTCAACATTGAAATTCTGGGGAGTTTGAGCAACAATTAAATCCTTGGATATCGAAACTCATTTTTTTGGAACATTAGATCTCCTACATCTCGAATTAGTTTTTCAGTACTGAAATTGTTGGGAAAATCGAAGAAGGAAATACCGGGGAGACAAACAAGAATAAGACAAGAGCCCAACCCATACAAGGAAATGACACCACCTTCAATCCAAAACGTTAAGACATTGAGTTTGTGGGTCTTCTTTCTTATATCTTGCTCAACTTTCTCATTTATACTCAATGTGGGACTTAGACTCATACTTGCATACCTAACAATCCCACAAACCATCGACTTTGATACCACTTGTTGAAAAAATTAAGGAGGGAACGTCGGGGAGACAAACATAAATGAGACAAGAGCCAACACAAGAGAAGAATGACACCACCTTCAACTCAAAACCTTAACCTTAAGACATTAGATTTGTGGATCTTCTTTCTTATATATTGATCAACTTTCTCATTTCTACTCAACTTACTTAACAAACATTAAAGAAAGACAAAAATATCTATAAATATGACATATCCCAAATTAAAAAAAAAACACTTGAACTTCTTAATAAATTACTACTTTGAACTAAAACAACAATAACAATAACAATAATAATAATAATAATAATAATAATAATAATAATAATAATAATAATAATAATTTATTATTATTATTATTATTATTATAAAATAATAATATTCTTAATAAAAATAAAAATTTATGATGAGACAATAAAGATATTTTACAAAATTCTTAATTAAAAAATAGTTTTAATGTATTATTATATTATTCAAATCACTCGCCAACTTACATATTCTTTTTATTTTTATTTTTTTTTCTCTTAATCTAAACAATACCACTTCTCTCATTTTATATTTCTTTTTAAGTTAAGATCTTAAATTTATAAATACCAACTTTAAGTTCGCTAAATATTTTTATATATCTATTATAAATATTTATTTGCATAGTACATAACAGAATTATTGAATCAATGTATACGCTTGTGAGAGTACTTGTATACGTTAGTTGTGAAAACTTTGTGATGCCTTCCTTCCTGCATGCACGTGCGAGCATTCATATTTCACAGAAGGCGTCCCTGCTGGGGGCCACTTCGTGCTTCATCCTCATTCCACGTGCCAAACTTTCCATTTCCTATAGAACCTACGACAGAACTTTCCAATATAATTTCTCTTTGAGATTTGATCCATCTAAATCAATCATATTCATAAGATTAAATAATACTAATTGGGAGAACGTTATGCTAAAGTTAGTTCATCTTTAAATATAACAAGTAAAGATAAATCACTTTTTAAATATTATTAAATTTATAATTATATATTTTTTTTAACTTTTATTGCATGTACAATATTCAGCCACAGACCAATATCTCATCCCAACAAATGGAATTTATAAGAGGATTATTATTTATTTACCATGGAGACAATTTAATTTTTTCGTAAATAATAATTTTAACTTTTTTTTAAATAATACATTTTCTAAAAGATTAAATGGTCACGTTTGTTCCTATATAGCAGATCTTGGGATTTTAACCTTATTTTAGTATTCTTTGTTATAATACTGAAAAAATCACACATACATATTCTAGAACAATTCACCAAAAGTAGGATCTGTAATATTCTTGATTATTAAGAATTATAATAGATGTCTGCATCTTTTATGAATTCTTGATCTTAGCATTTTTCAATATTGGCCACTGACTTTATAGTTCATTTATAATTATTCTATCTTTATTTCTCAATGGGACATTTATAACTTTTCAAACATGAAAGAAAAACTATAGTCCAGCCTTAAATTGGGGATCACAGTCAAAGTGTGTTAATTCTGGGTTAATTTAATTATCAATTCACAGTTTTAAAAACTCTTTAATCTCTTCATATCACAATTAATGTGATTAAGGTGACAAACACTCTACAAATTCAAAAAAGAAACTTAATATTTACGCTTTTGTAAGATGTGAAATCTAATTTTTGATGGGGACATTGATAGATAAAGTTCTCATACTAAAATATACATGCATGTAATTATAATAATAGTAACCTCAGTTTACTACTACACGTCCTACTAGTTAAGCGTTTACTGAAACCTAAAAAAATACAAGTGAACGTGGTCCTTTGAAAGAAGCAGAGACTTCTACGCCATGGCCATGTGAGATCTGTCTCGGTTCTTGAGCTTCCAATTCACTCAGATACCATATTACCATGTTCTGCCTCTCCAAGAATCTTCCCTCCTTCTCTCCTCTCTGTATCCAGTAAGTTGTTCCAAAATTTGTCTCTCTTTTAATAACCCTTTTATTCTTTCCTCCTTCATTCCTCAACTTGTGTTTCTCTGTGTTTTCTCCACCCATGATTTGGTTATTTTCATTTTAATATTCTGAACAAGCATATCTGAATCCACCAGTATTAACTGTCTTTTCTGTCCCACACATGTAGATGATGCAACTGCTTTTTTTTTTTTTTTCTTCTTTTTTTTTTATTTTTATTACTTACTTTTTTTTTTCCCCCCAACTATGGTATTGATTAAAACTGTGAATTGATAATTAAATTAACCCAGAATTAACACACTTTGACTGTGATCCCCAATTTAAGGCTGGACTATAGTT
>Ga0099824_1011315_pt1 | contig 10143 bp, 9 predicted proteins | sample SiratrowhiteBW_FD_76837 | JGI IMG/M metagenome (GOLD analysis project Ga0099824, IMG submission 76837) | Root nodule microbial communities of legume samples collected from California, USA - Siratro white BW | ecosystem: Host-associated > Plants > Roots > Nodule | place: USA: California... | reverse complement strand
AAAATATATATATATATATATATATATATATATATATATATATATATATATATATATATTAAATGTTCATTAATTACTTATTAAATTCATGTATTGAATTACATTAAATGCTTGTTATTGTATTTCTTGTTTTATACATACATATTTAAATATTTTGTTTTATGCACACATATGTAACATCTACGATTAAATCTCCTAATACTATAAAATGTAAATTAAATTATAATTAAATATATACATATACATATCATTCATAAAATATTATAAAATATATTTTTCTTCATATGAATTTTAAAATATAACATATAAACATCTAAAGAAAATAAAACAAGTTTCATATGTTCTATACGAGTCCTATAGATATCATATTTATTATTTCCATCTAACAAATGATTATCACAAATTTTAAACAAACATAACAAAGAAAAATAAAGTAAGCTAGAGATTTTTGAAAGATATCAATTATAAATTAAATTTACTTTCAAACAACTTTCAACCATATCAAACTTTCACACCTAATCATTCTTATCACACTAACCTAATCATGTATATATAAATAATTCATAACAATATTACTCTTATCAGAATTGACGACTCATATACATATATACTTGATTTTACATACTTAAGATTCTTTTATTGAATTCAATCTTACTTGTCATACAACTCCTAGATGTGAAATCTACACAGTCATACAGTAAAATAGTCATCCTCTCATCCATATGACCTTTATTGACCGACCTTTTACAAACTACCACAATTTATATAAACCTCTTTTGACTATCACCACTTGATACTTTTCATTTATATGATTCTAATATATCAGTAGAATAAAGATACATCATTCTAGATGAATCCCAAAATAATGCATATCCTAACAACCATACCATCATATTTTGTTTCCTAAAATACTATATCTCGATCATATTTTCACATATTTCAAAATCATATATCACACATCATACATTCATATATTCATAAAAATTCTTCTTCATAAACATAATTCATTACACAAATTATCAAATAAGCGATGGTAATCATTAGAAATGAATAAGAAGCTTAAGGTTGAAGAAAATAATAGAAAATTTCATGTAACACTACAAGAAAAATTAGAATTACCAAAAACAAATTTTACGATCAATTTACTAACGATAAAAAATTTACTATCAAAATATCCATGTAAAAAAAGTAATTAAACCAAATCATATGGATTAATAATGTTATATGAGTCTGATGTGATTTATTTTCGGTTGAGGACGGTGTGAAATTCACAATTGGGAGTTGGGAGTCATATGATGTATAAGATGACTTATGAAAGTCTGATGAGTTGTAGTTTGACTAGGATAAAAAATTAATTTATAATTATATACTTTAAAATTTTCTGGCTTACCATTTCTTTTGTGTGTTATTTGTTTTTGTTTTTAAATTTACAGTGATCACGTACGTAAGGCAAAGAATTTGACAGGTGGTGTGACACTTATACTGCTGATAGAGAAATTTTATTTTATTTTGTGATTATATGAATATATTTCTATTAAATCCTCAATAGAGAGGTATACTTTGAAATAATAGGATGAAAGAATGGATATTTACACACTTATTATTATAGAATTTCTGTGTGATATAGTTACTATTATATGAAAAGTTACAATGGTAATAATAATAATAATAATAATATCAATAATAATAATAATAACAATAATCATAACAATATTTTCATTAATAATAATAATAATAATATTAATAAAAATAATACAACTCTCAAATTTTTACAAACTTTCTCTTCTTTTCTCACCATCTTTCTCTTAATCCAAACAACCAAATTTTCTACATAGTTTCATCTCAAATCAACTTAAATCTACTCCCTCAAATCCACTCCCCAATCCAAACAAAGCTTTAGTTCATATCATTTAGTATTATAGGGAGGGGTTAGATTATTTGATGAATACAAGATGAAGGTTCACTCTCTTAGGTGATTGAACAAACACTTTGAGTGTTCTTCTAAGTGATAACATAGGAGTTACATATTAATAGGTACATGTTTGTAAAACGCATCCTACAAAAGGTTAAGACATCAGTTAAAATGTAATCGATGTAAACAACAAAAATGCAATGACATTTTTGTAAATATTTGAATGGATATTACATCGGTTTACAGAGAACCGATGTAATATAACTCATATTACATCAATTCGCACTCCTAACCAATGTAGAAAAGACTGAAAAGAAATTAACTCAAAATTAGTTTTGGCGTTGCACTTACTAAATCGGTTGGGAGGCTCAACCGATGTAATATGTGGTACATACTACATCGGTTGAAACCATGTAGTATGTGCAGTATTGCACGTGATTTGAAAATTGGGGAAAATTAAGGTGTATACTACATCGGTTTGAAATAACCGATGTAATATGCTTCAGTGTGTTCAAAAATTCAATTTTTGAGTAGCCTTGAATGAGATTCCTTTGTTTTAGATAACTACTAGCTCGATGGAAGCAATAAGGGTGAAAATTTATTAACCTAATATTTTTACTACTTTTATTATTTGTCTTTCCCTTCACAGTGTTATTGAGTCTCTCTGGTGCATTTTTTGCGTTGTCATTGTTTTCACTATCATTTTCTTCATTTTGATTGGTTCCTTCTTCATCTACTTTCTTTAGCATTTTCAACATAGGTGGTTTGCTAACTTTTTTACGTTGTGTGTTACACTTGACGGGTGAGCCCTTCCGTGAATGCTTGGTTCGACACCCCTGACTGCTCCTCTTTGCAAGAAGTTAACATTTTTTGTAAAATTTATTAAAAATAGTTAGAAATTTTTTTTTAACCAAAATTTTTTAGCAACAACTTGATTTTGTGTATATTTGACGTTAGAGTTCTTATATTGTATAAATTTATCATAGATTTTGATTTGTCAAAAAACTTCAAATGGTCATAACTTTTGATATAGAACTCGGATTAAGACGCTCAAAAAATAAAAGTTGCTTAAAATTTGGGTAACGAAGTTTGTAGGCAATCTCCGTAGGGGATTCTGAAATAAATAAAAAAACTTTTTTTTCTAAAATTCCATCATTTACACTAGTTTTATATTTTTTTGTATTCTTTTTCATTTTTTTTTTAGATTTTAGGTTTTTATTTCTCATATCTATACTTCTCAGAAAATTTTGAAAAATTTTGTGATGTTTCCTTGTGTGAATTAGAGATTTATCAAAAAAGTTCTGAATTTTTTAAAAAAAATAGAGATATTACGTCGGTTGTTACTAACAATTAATGTAATAGGATAGATATTACATCGATTGTTAACAACCGATGTAATATGATAGATACTATATCGGTTGGGAGCCACAACCGATGTAGTATCTCTTCCTGAGCGCTCTCATGATTGATATCGTACGTTGGTGATTTATCTATCAACCGATGTAGTATATGCACATACTACATCGGTTATAAAACCGTTGTAGAAAGTTCGAGACTTTCTACATCACTTACATCTACATCGGTTCGAGAATCGGTGTGAAATGTCTTTTAGAACCGATGTAGAAGAGATTTTTTCTACTAGTGCATGGATTCTCTATCCTCAACTCTAGGATCACTTTTTGAAGTTTTGACAATTGCTCAACATTTAAACAACATTTTGGCTCAGTGTATTTTTCTCTCTCTTCTTTTTGTTTGAAGGCTTTATATAGGTGCTAGGAAAAGATAACCATTAAAAGTTCATTTCTATCTATTGAACAAGTTCAATTCTTCTTATGTCTTTCATGTGTCGAACTTAAATTGTATTCAATGCACTTCATCTTTACACAAGATCCTTAATCCCTAATAATGCTCATCTTTTTATGTAGCATAATCTTTTCCACCAATTTATAGTAAAAGTACACATTATACAGAACAACAAGTTGGGTCGGAGTTAAAATGTTCTTTATGTAAAAAAATTAGTGAAGAAAATAACTTTAAATTTTTTTTAAAAAAATCATTTGACATTGACTTTAGCATTCACATTTACCTAATCTCTTTGACAAAGAAAGAAAGTGGATGTGTGTATGTGTGTAAATATATATATATATATATTTTTTAAAAAGTCTAAAATAGATCTATTCTTTTCTAAATGTTATTTTTACACCTATACCTATATATGACCGAGTATATAATATAATCAGAAGAGGTTGTCACACAAAAATACATATAAGAATAAACTATTAAAATAAAATTTTAATATGAGAAAAATGTATATAAAAAAACATTCTAATTAGAAATTCATAAAAAATTAAATTCCATCAAATACAAACATAAAAAAAAAATTATATAATCACATATGAATCTATATATTAAAATATATTTAACAAATGAAATTCGAAATATTTATATTAAGTATATAGATTAACAACAACTTTTCTTTAAGTGAAAGTAGAAAAGTGAGTAAAAATTTATTTTACTTTCCCTTGAACAAAAATATCATAAATCAACTTGAAGCATAACTTACTTACCACACATATATTTTATTTGAAATATATGTTTATTATATTAGTTTAGTCTAATGATGTGTGATATTTATTATTACAATGATTAAATGTTTCTAACAGTTTATATTATTTAAAGGATTTAGGGACGTTGCGTCTGTTTCTAACGTTATTTTCTATAAAATAGATGTAACATTCTTAAAATATTTTATTTTATTTTATTTTATTTTTGACTGCTAGAAAAAACGTTATAGATATTCTAATCGAATGTATTTTTTAAGGACTGACAAATATTACAGTGTACTATACGATCTGTTTACTGTGATAGTAAATAATGGAATGAACAAGAAAATTCAAAATATATCAATAGCAGTTCCACTCTCATAAACATTATTTAAAATAGCTAAATTAGCATCGTATTATTCGAGTTTTACGTGATTTGGATTTTAAAATTTAAAGCAGTTTTGAATTCTGAAATCGGATGGATTAATTGCATGCAATTGTCAATCATTAACTGGGTATTTTTGGTTGGACAAATTGTTTAAGAGATTACGCTCTCAATTAATTATTTTTTAATTATGATATTTATCCGAATTATTAAAAATGATTAATATTATCAAAGATTTTGATTATATATATATATATATATATATAGTGAGTGTTTATTTTAACATAATTTATTTTATATTCAAAGTAATATTATAAAAAGATTATATGTAAATGAGAGGTTCATTTAAGCATATAGCCAAAACAAGAAAATGGCAATACATCAAACAACTGGAGAAATAAAAGATTATAAACAGGACTGCCTTAAGATCCAAAGAGGTGAAGCAACCCTTTAGGTCTCAAGCCTAAAGAAAACTTCAATATTAATATATTATTATAAAATTAAAAAATATTTAATTTTAAAATTATATTTAAAAATAATTTTTAATTAAAATTTTAAATGTTTTAATTGATTTTAAATTTATGTAAATACTATAAATATTTTTCAATCAATTTATATTTATATTGGTACTATAAATATTATTAATAAATATTATTTTTGAAAATTTCTTCTAATAAATTAATAGTATTTAAAAAAATTAAACAATCTAAGAATCTAAATATTAAAATTTTTCAATTTTTTATCTCTTTTTACTATTTTATCATATTTTCATAATTTATTTCACTTATATTTTTTTTATCTGATTCTTCGTATATATCTTTTCTTTCTTTAACTCTTTCATCGTTCTTTCATATATATTTAATTGTCATTAGGTCAATATTTAATTTTAAATTTGTTTTATCATTTTATATTAATTGTATATTTATGTGTGTGTCTCTATTCGGAGACTTTGAGAGATAGATTGAAAAATTGGAACTCTTATCTCTGAGTGCATTAATGTAAAAATAATATCATATTGATGAATTGAGTTAAAAATCTTTTTTTTTCATTATTATTTAATTAATTTCAAAATAATTTGTAGGGTTACAAATTTAGAGAATTTATAAATTACTTTTAAATTATCATAAGGGAAGACCGAAAGATAAGAGGTGACTTGAGACTTCAAGACTATATACTACAATCAAATTCTTTGTTTTGACAATTAAATTTTATCTTTTTAGCTTAATCTTGTTTTATATACTTATAACTTATATTTAGTGTTATATATTATAGTTTTTAATTTTACATAAAAATATACAAAGATGTCAATTAAAATATATGAATCAGGCTTTAAAAAAAGTTGAATTTTTTTGTTAAATAACAAAAATGGACTATATTGATAAATTTATAAAAACAAATAAAAAAAATAAACTAGAAAATGCAGGTTAGTGTTTTTTTAATCCTTAAAGAAAATATTTGAAACATTTGTTGGATCTTAATGACTTAGATTTATTTTCAGAACTAAATATCTTAAAAGATATAATAGGAGTGAAAAATGATAAAACCAATTAACATTCTTAATTATATAAAAAGAATAAATTCTTTTTTTAAATACATATATGTAACATATAGAATAATGTTAATAATTCTAATTATTTCAATTATTGAAAAGAATTTTTCAAAACTTAAAATAATAAAATTTTATTTAAAATCAACAATGTCTCAATAAAGATTAAACAAACTAATTTTATTATTTATTAATATTTTAAATAAAATTAATTATAATAATTTAATAGATAATTTTATATTAAAAAACTTGAAAATAAATTTTAAATAAAAATATCATAATTTTAATTATTTTATTAGTTAAAAAAAAGTCTCAAATTCGTTTATTTTAAATTCGCTTTAATACTTAAAAGTGACTATAAATGGTTGAATTTAAAGTTGTCACCTATCAAACTTTAAATAAAGTTGTTAAGAAAAGATGAATGGATACAAGTTTAATCAAGTTGCTGGATTATGTAATTTAATACTTTTTTTAATTTTAAAACACTTTTTTATTTTCATATTCGCTTAATGTTAAAAATATATGGAACCTGACATATCAACACAAGTTTTATATTTGTCCTGTACAAAACATCGGATTTTTATATTTTTCTTTATTTGATTTTTTTAAAATTCTGACTAAATTATATATGGTCTCTATTTCTTTCAATCTTTCACAATTCCATTTAAAACATCCACAATTTTGACCTATCTTGAGTTCTTTTTAACATTTTCAGTAATTAAATCTTTTTAAACGGTGCCTTGAACAAATATATTAGTCATAGAGATTAATTACTTATTGGATTTTAATTGGATCAAAATTGTAACTCCTCATAAATATTATATATATATATATATATATATATATATATATATATTAAAAGGACCAAAAAATATGTGTTTTTCCCACAAGGATAATAGTACATAAATAAGTGTGGAGGTGGATGTGACAGATTGCTCGGGTCACGTGCCAAATTAAAGAAACTGTACGGACGGGTCCACGGGAGCGGAGGAGCGTATGTAGTCCTCAAGAGCACCTTAGACTTTTTAATTCTGAACTTATTCATATAATTTTCAAAGATTAGATTTTAGTTCTCAACCATTTTTTAAATATATTATTATTTTAATCAATTTTTTTTTTAATAATTATAAGGTTTTCTATAATTAAAAGTTTCTTTCATAAGTATAAGTTCTCAACCACTTTACATTTTTTCATCAACTTCCTCAACCATGACCAGACACTTGTCAGTATAAAGTTTTATGGTAAGTTAAATCAGTGAGCATTTGCAACACTGTGCATGCGACCAATGGTACACACTATCAGATCACTCCCAACACAATTCACTTATCTATCATTTTCTCGTTCAAAAAGAGGATCACAAAACAGTGACGCGTTATCGACCCCTCTTTTTCCCCCAATAATTCATTCTTCTTCACAATCACAACAGTCAGAATTTGATGATGATGGTGGGTGTGGATCCATCATCAAATTCAACCACTAGCTACCACCAAATGGGATGGCTCCGATTTGACTAAAGATTTCATCTCCGTTTGATTCACTTAGACTTTTTTGTTCTAACATGCTGGGATTTATGTGCATGATTCCTTTCATATACCTTTATTCATAGCACATTCCTTTCATATCATATAGTACTGTCTCATAAGTGACTTGGAAAATTTACATTAATGGATTAGTTGTTCACTAGATTCATATTATCATGTTTTTTTCTTTTTCAAACCACGCATGCATGTACGTAAAACAGATCACATGTTCAATCATATTGAAATTATAGAGAGTGAAAATCGGAAGGACAAGATTCAACTTTAGGTCATTAATGAATTGAGTTCTTTTTTTATTAATTAAGCTTAGATCCCTTTTGCTCTTATAGTTTTTCAATTTCTAACAAAAATAAGAAATCTCCTAGAATATTAATAATAATGTTTAATTATAAGGTTTAACATCTTATCACGAAAAATACATTAATATGTTATGTCAATAATTAAATGATATATTATGTTTGATTAAAATTGTAATATCTGGCAAAAGTATTAAAATTGTAATATCCGGTAAAAGTATTATTATAATGCTAGTCGTATGAATTTATATCTATGTATAGGATAATAGACCACATTTGTGTACATACAACAAATATACTAAAATACAATAAACAAAATAAAACTTTTAAATTATCATACTATGAAAGTTTGCTTATAAGAGAATATACTCCCGTGTTAAGGAGGATAGTAGCAAAAACATATGCAAGAGTAAATTAACTAAATTAAACATAAAATAATATATATTATTATCATCAATTATAATCATATTCACATTATCATTATACATACAAATGAAATTAACTTATATGTAATTACACATAATGTCATAATTAAATACTAACCATATTGGAAAAGTTCTAAAATCATGATAAACAAGTTTCTTCATAATTAACACCTAAAATATTTTGAACCTTTTATATTTTAACTAGTTTATGTCTCCGATGTTAGATAAAATCGAAACCTATACTACCAAGGTAAATGTATATATTATTCCAAATGATATTTAGCCTGAGAATAACTCCAACAATCCTAAATGACTATTTTCAAGATTTTCTTCCCCACAAATCTCAATCGCATAAATTCAATAACTAGACCAAACTTAAGAGAATAAAATATAAGAGTAAATTACCTCTAAAATTCTATACAAAATCCATACATAACAGAAAATTACTTCTAAAATCGCATACAAAATCTATATAAGTCACTTATCATTCAACTCAAAACATCATTCACATTATACTTCATATAATTCATACACTAAAAAATAATAGTAAAATAATATAAAAGGATCATGAGTTTATTTTACTTATATTGTAGCAAGATTTTATTCAATAAATCTTTTTTTATTTCTAAAAATGTAAATCAATATATAAGCAAACTTCTACAACTCAACCTTTCATGGTCAGCGTCTCTTTTAACTATCCATCCAATAAGAAAAGAAGAAAAAACTTCAAAATTAATGTTTATAAAATGAATGAAGAGACAAGTTTTCGAAAACTGCAGATTTTATAATTAATTTAAAATTGAATTATTAACTTCTATTATTGACATCATAATTAATTTGTTTTAAAAATCATTATTATAAGATATTACTTAGTGTTACAAAAATTGTTTAATTTTGTAATTTAGAAATTTAGTGAACACAACTCAGCTTCTATCAACCATTTGTTGAATTAAAATATTAAATATGTTTCATTATCCTTATTTTTTAGTTTTTAAAAATTTATTTTACAAAATAGTTATTTAAAACTAACTTTTAAAAGATACAAGTTGAAGGAATTTGTGAGGAACTAAAAACGAACAGCAATAATGCAAATTTGAAAGTAGAAAACAAAAATAAATTAGACATTTTCTGATTTTTAATTTTAAAATAAAAAGTGTTAGTTCTAAAAAAGTTTCATCCCACAAATTTTTCTAATTTTTATATATCGCCTTGTTATTTAAAATAAAAAATAATATTTTATTATTATTTATTTAACTTCTTTAAAATTATTTAATTGAATTTAGAGAATAAAATGAAAGTGTTTTACAAAAGTAAAAAAAAAAAAAAAAAAAAAAAAAAAAAAAAAAAAAAAAAAAAAAAAAAAAAAGGAAAAAATAAAAATTTATTATTTTTTTTTTTCTCCTTCTTTTTTTTATTTTTAATATATATAAAAATTTCCCTTTTTGATCAATTTTTTATTTTTTTTTTTTTTTTTTTTTTTTTTTTTTTTTTTTTTTTT
>Ga0099824_1011311_pt1 | contig 10144 bp, 3 predicted proteins | sample SiratrowhiteBW_FD_76837 | JGI IMG/M metagenome (GOLD analysis project Ga0099824, IMG submission 76837) | Root nodule microbial communities of legume samples collected from California, USA - Siratro white BW | ecosystem: Host-associated > Plants > Roots > Nodule | place: USA: California... | reverse complement strand
TTTTTTTTTTTTTTTTTTTTTTTTTTTTTTTATATATATATATATATATATATATATATATATATATATATATATATATATATTGAGTTTCTATTTCTAATTCTTTATTATGATTTTTCTCCTATCTTATATCCTCTATTGATTAGAATAATTTATTTAAATTTTTTATGATATCACTTTTACAATAAAAAGTAAAAATGTGTAAGATATGTGTTTCCGGTTCTAAACTTCTTATGAATATTTGAACTCTATCATTTATTTAAGGAACTTTCATTCCTGACTAAGATTGATAAAAAAATATTATTTGAAATTATATATATATAATTATTATATTTTGTTTGTTATATTCCTAATGGTTGAAAAGATAAAAGATATGAAACTAGAATTAAAGAAAAAACTATTCCAAAGTATTAACCTTTATTTTCCCAAAAAGACAGAAAAGTAACAGAGAGAGAAATTGCGGTGGTTTAAAATTGGGTTTCATACAAAACGAATTTCGCAAAGTTTAGAAGAGAAGTCGCTGGCAGTGCAGAAGAAAGCTGTGCGGTTATTTCGCGGAAACTGATCAAACAACGCAACTGTGGGTCCCACCCCGAGTGCGGCACGTGTGGGAAACGCCGCTGATAATCCTTCTTTCATCGTTCCTTCTTTCAACGCTTACCGCGTAAGCAACCTTCGATCAAAAGCATCGTCGCCCAATCTCAAACCCAACGCTTAACATAACTAGATCGGAGGCTTTTACGTTGTTCTCTTCTCTCGTCTTTTACATTTTCCATTCGATCTCTGCTGAGGTTGTTCCTTCCACTCCACCACGACCATGAGTTTCATCTTCGGAAAAAGAAAAACACCCGCAGGTTTGTTAATCATCGCCTTTTCTGTTCAATAGAGAAAATCTATGATTTTTCGAAATGGGGTTGCTCTATTTTGATTGCAGAGTTATTGCATCTTATCAAAATCCTTACTTTTGTAATATTGTTATGTTCCATTGAACAAAGCAGATGCACCGCAAAACTTTTTCGACCGTTTATGCAAAGTTAACTTAAATTCTTTGGATGATTATATTTCCCCCCTTTGCTTTATTTTTTTCTTCTTTCTGTTGTGGTTGCTGTATTGCATGCTTAACTTATGATCTGCTCTATTTTTGCTCTTTTTAGCTTTTGTCTCCTTGTTTTGATAAGATTCAGAGATTAGCGTAACGTTTATACTTTATATTCCCTTTCTTTTCAACTTCAATTACAATTATGCTTTGTAACTATTGGAATTACGATTTTGATGAACCACTGACCGGCACGTTAAGTTGTTTACTTTATTCAAACGGGGTGTCTTTGAGAGGAGGTCTTTGATTGATTTGGTGTCATTCAGTAACACTGCATATTGATTTCAATAGTACCTGAACATAGAGTTTGTGACTTTCAGAGCTTCTGCGGGAAAATAAGAGGATGCTGGACAAATCAATTAGAGAAATTGAGCGCGAGCGGCAAGGTTTGCAAGCACAAGAGAAGAAATTGATTTTGGAGATAAAGAAAAGTGCTAAGCAAGGCCAGATGGTATAGTGATTGTGTCCTAAGTCTATTATTTGTCTAGTTTTTTATGATATGTATGGTGAACATATATCTCTTTTTGTCAATACGTTAGTTTAGCTTTATTTTATGCAAATTTGTAACACCTAACCTCTGCTGTTTGGTAGAGGATTTGGAATCAAATTTTCTGCTCTTAAAAGAAGGGAAAGGCATGAATGTGTTTGGCTGTTGTGATGATATTGTTTTTCTTGGTCTTACAATTTCCTTGTTCTTTGCTGTGTGTTGTTAGTAACTGATACTTGTGGTTGAGGAGATTGTTTTACTTGATGTTATCACTTGTATTAACCAAGAGATACATTTACATTGAGTTTGGGGATGAAACTTTCATTGTTGCTGTTCTTGCCACCAGTAACTCCTTCCCTAGCGCTATTGCAGACTCAATGTGATGCCTGTTTTACTAATGCATCTGCTAATTACTGTTGCAGATCAAATGTGCTGCTTAATTTTTCAATTATTGTTCAAAAATCCTTAAGATAAATAATTGGGACTCCCATTTTCGTAAATTGGAACTCCATTCCTCTCTTTGGTTGTATTGATACTAAGTGTTAGTAGAAGCTCTCACTGTTAGCTATTTAACTTAGTGCTAGGTAGTTGCAGTAGTTACAGCTGTAACAGTCAACTGATAACTAACAGATTGCCAGGCTGGCGTTATTGTTGTGTATCATCTGTATATAATTACCATCATATCGCTTTAGAACAACATAATGAAATCATTTTGTTTTATTTGAGGAAGTCTCCTCTCTTCACTTTTTTTCCCACTCTAGTTTATCTCTGATTCTATTTACTACTGAATCCTATTATGGTATCACAAACTTACCAATGATCCTGAGCCATGATCATTAACCACACTTAGAAATCTGTTCAACTCTGCTGATCATGGGGCTTTATCATCAATGCTCTCTACTGCTCCAGTGACGTTTTCACAATCTGTCTCAGTGAATCAGAAGAATTTTCTTCTCTTTAAACAGCAAGCTATCATCAAGCCTTATTGCTCGTATTAATGTGTAGTTTATTCAGAAAGTGCACTTTGGAAAAACCAATAAAGCTTACCTGAAACAGGAGCAACAAGATTCACTCTTTCATGCATGCCAAAGCTCGCCAATTGATATTTGAAACCCACAGAACCGTGCATGATCAATTTCAGAGTGATCAGGGATAATTTTAACTCTAAATTCCATTGGTGATCCAATGCTCCCACAAGATCACATTAATGTGATTCTTGATGGACTTCCTGATGACTTTGACACGTTGTAATGTCCATCTCTAGTTACCATGAGCCTTACACTGTATGGTGGAGTTGGCGGAGGCAGGAGTTCTGTCTATCTCTTCAGTTTCCTTGCCTTCAACTTCAATCAATTGTGAAGTTCCTTTCACCAAACTATTCAAACCAAAACCCGTACTCTCAATACATTAAGGCGTGCCTGCTATCCTTTTATTAGACCTTAGATAGCAGAAGCTGTCCTACCAATGTACAGTGTGGACATTTCTCTGTTATTCGACAAGTCAACACTGCAGATTCCAAGGTTGTTTTATTCAATGAATCTGGCTTTCCCTATCCCTGACTTTATCCCAAATCATCTTCCACTTCCTGATCTCTTCCTTCTCCACCATTTCTTCTTCTCACTTTATTTTGCCTCCATCTACTTCCACAACCTCTTCTGATTTGCAGAACGTCCTCAACACTTGTACTGATATCTTTCCACTCATACAATGCACATTAGATCCACGTCTAGCATCACAAACCTCAGCTTATATATTCTCTCCTGTCACTCATGGAACCTTCCTCAATTAAGCAAGCTCTCTTAAACCCAATTGGCACTCAGCTGTGCAAGAACTTTTAGCTCTTCCTGCCTATAGTACTTGGTCCAGCCTTCAGGATTTGAACCAATGCACCATTTGGCCTAAGACAGGCCCTACTTGAGAGGTTTTCTAACACACTACATAGCCTTGTCAGCTGTGGAAATATGACTCATTTCTGTTCATATTAAGCACTTTCTGCCACTGAGTTTACATCCTAGTCTGTGTTGATGACATTCTATTGCAGGAAATTATCCTATCCTTTTTCAGCAGCTGAAGATTAAGCTTAGCTAAGTGTTATCTCCCCAGTGGTTCCATCTGCTTATCTCAAAGGAAATGTATTTGTGATCTATTTGCCAAGCCAACATGTCAACAGAAAAGGGAATTACCTCTCCTCATAAATTGGAAAATGATTGGGAAAATTCTAAGATACTTCCAATGTATTATCAACTGTGGGTTACCTTTTCAACCTTCTGATCCCAAAAAAACCTAACCATGTGTCCATTCTATTGGCCTTTAGACCCAGATGGCAAATATTTTACCTTGGTAAGACATCAGGGACCTGCATATTTTACGTTGGCCCCGGATCTGATCTCATGGTGGTCTAAGAAGCAGACCTTGGTTGCTCACTTATGCAGATGCCAAATGTCTCACCTTTTCAAACACTACAGCTAAGATCCATTCGTTCAGTCTCTTCAAGAACTATAATTTCCTATTTTTACCACTGTTGTCTTCTGTGATAACCTAAATACTTAGTACCGTGTCACTGGCTCATAATCCAGTACTACACTCTCGTATCAAACACATGGAATTGGATGTCTCATTTGTCAGAGAAATGGTTATCAATATTAACGAAGTCTCTGTATGTTATGTACCCCCTAATGATCGAATTCTAATATGCTTAACAAGCCATAGACAACACCAGATTCCATGGTGAAGAAGCAAACTCAAAGTGGATGAGCAATTTTTAAATGTTGAGCCCACTTGAGTTTGAGTGGATGCTGTTAAGAGTAGAAACACATGGTTATCTATAGCGTAGGTTCTGCTAGGTAGTTGCAGTAGTCACAGCTGTAACAGTTAATAAATAGTTAACTGATTGCCAGGCTGATTGTTCAGATCTACAGGTTGGTTAGGATTCGGTTAATACCATTCTATCGCTTTTAAAATAACACGATGATATTATTCTAATTTCTTTCTTTCTTTCTCTTGTTTATCTCGCTTTCTATCTACCACATAATTAGAATGACATTAATATGGAATGATAACCGATTTTATTATTTCAAGATAGTGGAGATGACTTGCTCTTGATGAATTTAGTTTGGTTTGAATGTTTTTTACCAATAAGATTAGATATTTACCCTAAATCTAGATTTGTCTTTAATGGCGTATATGTATGTCTGTTGCTTATAGTTAACTATTGATTTAACCTTTATGGTGGGTTGTTCAGGGAGCTGTTAGAGTCATGGCAAAAGATCTAGTTAGAACACGGCATCAGGTTGAGAAGTTTTATAAACTAAAATCTCAGCTCCAAGGTGTATCACTCCGAATTCAGGTAAGTCATTGTGGTGACTATCTATTGTTTTGTAATTTTTTATTTTGTTCTTGATATTTGATTAACTGGCCAACATTCAAGAAATTTTGATTAAAACAGATGTCTTTATGATGTTCAAGTACTAAAAGGTAGTTTCTTTTGTGCTTCACTTTTTCAGACTTTGAAATCAACACAAGCAATGGGTGAGGCTATGAAAGGCGTGACAAAGGCCATGGGGCAAATGAATAGGCAGATGAACTTGCCATCTTTGCAGAAAATCATGCAAGAATTTGAGAGACAGAATGAGAAGATGGAATTGACATCTGAGGTGATGGGAGATGCAATAGATGATGCTTTGGAAGGAGAAGAGGATGAGGAAGAAACTGAAGATCTAGTGAACCAAGTTCTTGATGAGATTGGAATTGACATCAACCAAGAGGTATGATTATGGTTTCCCATTTAACTTCTCTTTTCATATGAATGAATCTGTAGAACAAAGCATGATGAGTTGTTTTTGTTTGATGTGCAGCTTGTAAATGCACCATCATCAGCTGTTGCTGCCCCAGCTGCAAAGAGCAAGGTACCTCAAGTTGAAACTACTGGAAATGATGATGGAGGGATAGATAGTGACTTACAAGCAAGGTTAGACAATTTAAGAAAAATGTAGTCTATCCTCTGTAGACTATATGCTACCAAGAAACTCCAGTTTTTCTGGGAAACTTGATGCTCATATGTACCATATAGTATAATTCACAAGTTGTGCCAGGATTTGATGAACTCGTGATTATAAAATGATAATTTTTAAAGTAAATAAATTTAATTTTGGTGCCCCTATGAATTATTTAATTTTGAATATGTTGGATTTTTGTGTAAATGAATAAATAGTACGTTGTCAGTTATCAAAATGGAGTAATGTCCTTTGAGTCTGAGAATATCCTAAAACATATACAAAAAGTGTTTTAGGATAACATACAAAAAAGTGTTTTACATTTTCTTTTACACAAGATAGATATTACATGACACGTTACCATAAATATTTTTATTATTTGGTGTATTACAATTCTAACACTCATAATTTTTTTAAAATTGATTGATTCTGCTTTCTCTTTATAAAACTTAAGACATTAAGATAAAATATAAAATTCGCTAATTATAAGAAAAAAAATACAAAAAGTTAAAACAATTGTTTGTAAATTTCAGAGACTAAGATCAATTTCACTAAAAAGTCAAAATGCCTTAGTATGTTTTTTTTTTTCATTTTTTGTGTAAATAAAAAGTATGTAGAAGTTTTAACTTAAAATAATTAAAATATTCAAATTTCAAACCATGTTTATGTCAATATTTGTTGTTCTTCGATCATTTACGAGACTTATGTTGGTAGGTTCAGAAAATTAATAATGACGTAAACAAAGTCAATCTGCAAATTAATGGAAGACGCATTCTCGGTGACTATTGCATCTTCGTTTTTTCTTTTTTTCAATTTGGATCTTTTGGCTACATATAAATAATAAAATATCTATATTTTATTATATTTTATAAAAATATTTTAATTCAAAATTAAATGATTAAAACAATTCTGGCTAATGCTGTTAATTATAAAAGAATATTAGTAAATATATATTCGCGTTTATTCACTATGGTAGTGATATTTATTTGTATTAATATATATATATATTCATATTTAGTTTAAGAAAACACATATTTGAAAAAATAGAAAATATAATTAGATTCAGTAATACTCTTTCCGTTCTTAAACTCTTAATCTTTAAAATTATTGTACAGTATTTAGAAAATTTTAATTTATTGACAAATGTACATTTGATCTGAAATGTATTAATTTAATATATGAAATTTTTAATTATTATTTAATCTTATAACACAACAAAATATGGCCATTATTTTATGTAAGGATCTATAGAAAAATATCAAAATGTGAAGAATTTGAGATTAAATTGAGAAATCATAACATAAAAATTTAACAACGAAGGAAGTATTTAAGATGAATGTGTATAACGAAAATGAATTATGAAGATCTAATTTCAGTCTTATGAGAATACAAAAGTCATACATAAAATTTAGATAAAGTAATAACATTAACAACCATATGTATTCAAGTGAATTTGGAAAATTTAAGTATTTTTCTATGGAAAATGATTAGAATGATAGAAAAATCTTGTTGTAGATAATCTACTGATTACAAGTAAAACTAATTAATTTAGTATTGAAATATGTGACTTAATATTGCTTCTATGGAATCCTTGTCTAAAGAAAACTATGTTTGAAAAGAAAAATAATTTAGAAGATGTTGAAAGCATAGTAAAAATTTAATTTATTAAAGATTTTATATTTTTAATCATCATCTTCTTAAGCTAGCATCCATCCATATTTGTTATCTCAAAATTTTATTTTACTATATTATTATTAACCCAATTATTTATCAAGTCGATATTGAACCAATTATTTATCAAATCGATAGTATAAAGTTCAGTTAAGTTGAATTCCATACTTTGATTAAAAGTTTGACAAACATTAACGCTGGTTGAATCCGGTACTATTTGCCATTTTTCATAATTTAAACATGCGAAAAGAAAAGATTTATATTCTTATATTTATTACATTATTTGTTTTTTATGATAGCCATTCATACGTGTGTCCGGAAGTGATAATAATGGTAGCATGAGTTACGTGTTGAAAGAAGAAAAAGCAAACTAAGGTAGTGTTTTATGTGACATGAGACGTTGAGAAGGCTTGTCCTTAGTTTCCATGTTCTCATAGGTGGCTACTATTTTCAACCCTAATGGAATACTCACTATTATCAAAATTCTCCTTTTTTCTCTCATTTGTTCATTCAATTTCAAGATATGTTAAGATGGTTTGATGTGATGAACTAACTCAAAAACACTTACAGAGTATAATGTGTTAAGCTAAAAAATTATAATTGAATGGTATTTAGTTCGACTTATTTATTCTGCTATTTAAATGAGTTTAATCTGATTTATCGAGTTATTTTTATAAAATAATAATATTAGATTTAAAAATTAAAAATAATAAAATTTTATTAAAATATATACATATATTATGATTTATGTATCACATTATTGTATTTTAAATTAAAAATAATTTTATTAATATCACTTAAATTTTAATGTTATCTATTTTATTTTAAGATTTTAAAAATGTATTTTTCATTTTTTAGTGGGTAAAAGTGGTTCATTGACACATCGTATAGGATCTGGGATTGACCGACACAATTTATTTTTTCCAGAAGAATAGACCTTAGCTTATTAACTCCTAAATTTAATTTAAACCTAGTATGCTACTATTATGTGTTCGTTTATTTAACATAGTAGCCACAAATTGGTAATTTGTCTTACTAGATCATCTTTCTTCTACTAATTCAAATTTACAATTATTTATTTATTTGTTTCATCATTCAAATATTTATAAATATGAATTAGTTTATTCTTATCTCCCCTAAATTTGAACACATGTGCTTATCATTAATGTGAGAAATGATAGCTAGATATACATTTAAAAATCGAAACAACAACTTTAATGAAAATAAATACATTAATAAATTTTCCATGTATATCTTATAGGTAGGGAAAAAATAATTTTTTTAAGAGAAAGAAATGTATATGAGAGATGCACCCAAATTTTATGTCGGTTTGTCTTAATAATATAGAGAGTACATTCTTGAACTTTTATCCCATACCCAAGAACAAGTATTTATATCAACTCCTTAAGCCTGAATATTTTTTTTATTTGCTTCTTCAAACAACTTTTCCAATATGCTTTAAAGAGTAGTATTTTCAGATTTTTACATTCCCCCAAATAAATAAAAAATTGTAACAGATCAAGTTCTTTAGACAAACAAATAAGAAGCTTATGCTTAATCTTTTCAAAAAGACACTCAAATAGAAGCTTGGAACTTTTTGCATTGAGACAATACTTTATTTTGAATAGATGTTCTATTTTGTGTGTGTTGGTCTTCTTATATATATATACACACATGTATATGTATGTATGAAGTATTTAAAAAATAATTATTGTAAGACATTTATGATCTCCTAGATATATATTATCCATTTGATGAGAAAACAAAGAAAATAAAAATTAATATTGTACATTAGATGTGATTTAATGTATTCACTATTATCTTCTTTGATAAGATAAATATTATATGCTTATCTCGCTATCAGTTATCTCTAACTTTGAATAAAAATTTGACATGTAGTAGTGAAAGTTTGTTTCTATCCATACTTTTTTTCTCAAAACATATCTTTTGATGGTCTTTAATTCAACACCTTATCTATATTTCTTTTAAAAATAGACTATTTATCATTTTTTTAATAAATATAGAGAAAATTACATAAAATACTAAGAAGAGTAACATTAAATATGATAACACAGTCATAAGTTTGTTGAAAAATGTTTATTTATATGTTATACTTCAAAATATAGGTTGCAATAATTTTTTCTCTAATAATCTCACTCATCTTAATAATATCATACATCTTAAATTTGTTTGAAAGACAAGTAGTATATGTGCTTTTAACCAAATATGATAAAATAACTTGAATTAGTGAGTTAGTTTTCTCGTCAAGATTATGTGTTTTTAGGATGCCTTTAATAAATTGAAAAGAACAAAAATAAAATACTCTTTCCAAAAGTTACGTAAATCTAATATTTATATATTCCTCAATTACAAAAGTTTCAATACTAAAAACTTTAAATTTAGATGTACCTTGATATTTAAGAAATATATTATTTTTTCAACTTTAATAACAAACTTTCCATGTTAATTCTTGATGCTTAGACTGGGTAATATGAGATGTTGAGTTTTCTTCCTTTTTACAATTCATGTAAAGTCTTTTCAATGACTAATCTTATCAATATTATGATTTATAAAGTATCTTTTGTGGTCACAATTTATGGTCAATAATATTTAAGAAATTAAACTTTCACAAAATATGGTATGAGTCATCTCTTTTATAGTTAATTTTTTATTTTAAATATTCCATTTTATTAAGGTGTTCTGGATTAATAGAAGTTATAGAAAATTCCATTATGTTAACGTAGAAATATATAAATATTTCCTGAACTCTTTTACAAAATGTTCAACTAATGTTTGTGAAGTGGAAAGTACACCCTATGAATATAGGACAATAATTGATAATGAGAAATGGGTCTACCTTTCCCCTAAGACTGAAGTTTTTTTTTTTTTTTTTTTTTT
>Ga0099824_1011310_pt1 | contig 10144 bp, 8 predicted proteins | sample SiratrowhiteBW_FD_76837 | JGI IMG/M metagenome (GOLD analysis project Ga0099824, IMG submission 76837) | Root nodule microbial communities of legume samples collected from California, USA - Siratro white BW | ecosystem: Host-associated > Plants > Roots > Nodule | place: USA: California... | reverse complement strand
GCTGACCGGCCATCGCCCGACCTGGAAGATGGGCGCCAACAGCGGCGGCAAGAAGGGCGAAGGCGACTTCGACGCCGCGTCCGATCCGTTCCACATGTTCTCCGAGCTCAACGGCCGCGGCCGCTGGCGGCCCGGTCCGGGCGCGCAGGCCAAGCCCGAAACGCGTAAGATCATGAACGCCGAGCGCAAGGCGCTCCAGGTGATGGGGCTCGGTGCCGAGGCGACGCTCGAGGACGTCAAGGCGAAGTACAAGTCGCTGGTGAAGCAGCACCATCCCGACGCCAATGGCGGCGACCGCTCCACCGAGGATCGCCTGATCGAGATCATCAAGGCGTACAACTATCTGAAGACCGTGGTGCGCGAGGCCTAGGCTATCGTGTGCTCGGTTTCCACCTCCCCTTGAAAAGGGGAGGTCGCTTTGCTCGTCAGAGCGAAGCGGTGAGGATCTGCTCTTTCCGCTAACACCGCCGTCCGCGGCTGACCCCCATCCCGACCTTCCCCCTTTCAGGGGGAAGGAGAAGAACCTCGTAGAGGCGGGACCGGGCCCGTTACCCCATCTACTGTACGGGGGTGACCCTCATCCCTTCGGCATCGCCCCGACATAGGACGAACTCGGCCGGATCAGCCGGCCGGTGCGCCGCTGCTCCAATGCATGCGCGGTCCAGCCTGCGGCGCGGGCCACGGCAAAGATCGGCGTGAACGCCTGACGCGGGACGTCCAGCGCATCGAGCAGGATCGCGGTGAAGAACTCGACATTGGTCTCGAGCGGCCGCTCCGGCTTCTTCTTGCGCAACGCTGAGCGGATATAGGCCTCGACCTCGCCGGCGAATGGCAGGTCGGCGCCGTCGGCCGCCAGTTGCTCGATCGCGGCCTTCAGCACGTCGGCGCGCGGATCGCGGACGCGATACACCCGGTGGCCGAATCCCGGCAACCGCTCGCCGCGCGCCAGCGCGTCGTCGACCCACGGCTTGATCCGCTCGCGCGTGCCGATCGCATCCAGCATCTCCAGCACCGGCTCCGGCGCGCTGCCATGCAGCGGGCCGGTCAGCGCGCAATAGCCGCCGGTGATCGCCGCGAACAGATCGGCCTGCGTCGAGGCGATGACCCGCGTGGTGAAGGTCGACGCGTTCATGCCGTGATCGCAGACGGTCACGAGATAGGCATCGAGCGCGGCAACTTCGCGCGGCGCGGCCTTGCGGCCGAGCAGTATCCGCAGCGTGTCGGCGGCGTGACCGGCGTTCGGATCCGGCGCGATCGGATCGCGGGCCTTGGCGCGCTGCACTAGGGCGCCCGCGATCACCGGGAAGGCGCCGACAATGGTCGCCTCGTGCTCCAGCCCGTTCTCGCTGCGCAAACCGGCAATCGCGGCACGGAAGCCGTCGATGATGGACATGCCGCGCGTCGCCGGCAGCAGGTCCGGCAGCCGGGCGAAGGCGCGGTCGCGGGCGGCGCCGAGACTGGCGCGGACATTGGCCTCGCTGAGCGACTTGCCGGTGGCGCCGTTCCACAGTCGCGCAGTGACACCCTCGAAGCTCGACTTGCCTGCGAGGTTGGCGAGGTGCTCGCCGGCGATGATCAATTCGCCGCGCTCGCCATCGACATGGCTCAACACGGTCTCGGCGGCGGGGACGCCGTCCAGACCGATCCGGCTCTTGGTGAGAATCATGTTCATGCCCGATCTCCTTGCTTCAGCCCGCAAAGGTCGGACCTCTCGACGTATTGATCAATCTTGATTATATCAATCAATATGAAAAAATCCGCTGAGCTCTACCTCTCCGCCCGGGAAGCCGCCGCCGAGCTCGCGATCTCGCCGGCCACGCTCTACGCCTATGTCAGCCGCGGGCTGATCCGCTCCGAGCCTTCGCCGGATTCGCGCAGCCACCGCTATCGCGCCGAGGACATCAGGGATTTGAAGCAGCGCCGCGCGCCGTCGCCCGAGCCGCGCGGCTTGCGCAGTTTCGACGTGGATCTGCCCGTGATGGATTCGGCGGTCGCAACCATCACCGAGCAGGGCCCGATCTATCGCGGCGTCAACTGCGTCGAGCTCGCCGAGCGCGATACGCTGGAGCACACCGCGACATTGTTATGGGATGTCGCGGACGTCGATCCGTTCACATCGGACAATTGCCCGCACGTCTCGGACGAAATGCGAATGATTGCGGAAGCCACGCGCCGCGCGGCGCCGATCGACCGGACCGTCGCGGTACTGGCGCTGGCAGCAAGCGCCGATCCCGGCGCCTTCACCCGCGCGCCCGACGGCCGTGCGATGGTCGGCGGGCGCATTCTGCGGCTCCTGGTCGCAACCATGCTCAATGCACGAACGTCGGCGGAGCCGCTACATCAGCAAGTGGCTCGGGTCTGGGCGCCCGACAACAGGCACGCGCCCGATCTGATTCGCCGGGCGCTGGTGCTGCTCGCCGACCACGAGCTGAATGCCTCGACCTTCACCGCGCGCTGTGCGGCCTCGACCGGACTCAATCTCTATGACGCCGTCATTGCGGGACTGGTAGCGCTGAAGGGCCCGAAACATGGCGGCGCCGGCGTGCTGGCCTCGCATCTGGTCAAGACCATGATCGACAACGACGTCGCGCCGGTGATCCGCGAGCGTGTCGCGCTCGGCGAACGCTTCGCCGGCTTCGGCCACGGCGTCTACAAGAAGGGCGATCCGCGTGCGATCTCGCTGCTCGAGGCACTGACCCGCGCCGGCGCGCCGCGCAAGTTCACCAAGGAGGTGCCGGAGCGGATCGCGGAGGCGACCGGGGAGTTCGTGAACATCGATTATGCGCTGGCTGTGCTGGTGCATGCGTTACGGATGCCCGCCGGCAGCGAGCTTGCGCTGTTTGCGATGGCCCGCAGTGTCGGCTGGCTCGCCCATGCCAGCGAACAATTGCAGCATGGCAAGCTGATCCGGCCCCGCGCGCGCTATGTCGGCCCGACCCCCGGGCGGGGCGGCACGACCAACAGCCTTTGAGACATTTATTTGGACCGGGCCGGTTCGATCAGGCCGCCGCCGTGGCGGCGGCGGATGGTCCAGACCGCGAGCGTGATGATCAAGGCGCAGCCGACGACCGCAAATATCCAGAGGTGTTTGCCGACGTGGACATGATGCGGCAGACCGGCATAGTCGTGCAGCGCGGTGATGGCGAGCACGCCGGGCAGCACATGCGCCGGCGCCCAGAGCAGGATTGCGGGAATGTTCACGGCGTAGAAGCGCGCCGGCGGCATGTCGAGCGCCCCTGCCGTGATCGGGACGAAGGCGCGGATCGGCGGCACGAAGCGGGCAAAGAACACCGCGAGCACGCCCCAGCGGTTGAAGAAGGCCTCGCTGTGCGCGATCACGCGCGGGTAGTTGCTGAGCGGCCAGGTCGAGAGGATCTCGCGCTGGCTGCGGTGGCCGATGAGAAAGGCGCTGCCATCGCCGAGCGCCGCGCCCGCCACGGCCGCGGCCAGCACCGGCCACAACTTCAGTTCGCCGCCGGGCACCAGCGCGCTGAGCGCGAGGATGATGGTCGAGCCCGGCACCAGCGAGCCGGCCACCGGGACGGCCTCCAGCAGGGCGGCCAGAAACAGCGTCAGATAGGCAAGCCATGCGTTGGCCGAAACGAAGCTGATCAAGGGGTCAAGGAAAGAGGTCACAAATATCCTGCGGCCGTGGAACCGGGGTTGCAGACCTAACAACTCCGTGCCGTCGGGAAAAGTGCCGGGCAGGCAGGCGCCGCGGTGGTGCGGCGAAAGTACGGCGTGATTCGCAGGGCAGCCTTCCAAAAACCGAACGCCGCCCCTATCTTCATGATAGCACAACGGAACTTTGATTAGCCCCTGGGCTTCTTCCAGCCGCTGCTCTCTGCTAGGCTTGTGCGAAGCACCCAATCCGCAGCCAAATGCTTAAATCTGGTTTCGGGACTGCCCGGGACCTCGGAGGATGAATGACGACCGCCGTCCAGACCAAAACGCAGGAACCCGTCGGCTTGCCCGACATGAAGGTGTCGGTCCGGCAGGTCTTCGGAATCGATAGCGACCTGGAAGTTCCCGCTTATTCCGAAGTCGATCCGCACGTGCCGGAATCGGATCCGGACTATCGCTTCGATCGTGCCACCACGCTCGCGATCCTCGCCGGTTTCGCCAAGAACCGCCGCGTGATGGTCACCGGCTATCACGGCACCGGCAAGTCGACCCATATCGAGCAGGTCGCGGCCCGCCTCAACTGGCCGTGCGTGCGCGTCAACCTGGACAGTCACATCAGCCGTATCGATCTCGTCGGCAAGGACGCGATCGTGGTCAAGGAGGGCAAGCAGGTCACCGAGTTCCGTGACGGCATCCTGCCCTGGGCGCTGCAGCACAATATCGCGCTGGTGTTCGACGAATACGACGCCGGCCGCCCGGACGTGATGTTCGTGATCCAGCGCGTGTTGGAAGTCTCCGGCCGGCTGACCCTGCTCGACCAGAACAAGGTCATCAAGCCGCATCCGTCGTTCCGCTTGTTCGCCACCGCCAACACGGTCGGCCTCGGCGACACGTCGGGCCTCTATCACGGCACCCAGCAGATCAACCAGGGCCAGATGGACCGCTGGTCGATCGTCACCACGCTGAACTACCTCGCCCATGACGAGGAAGTGGAGATCGTGCTGGCGAAGGCGCGCCACTACCGCACGCAGGAAGGCCGCGACATCGTCAACAAGATGGTGCGGCTTGCGGACCTTACCCGCAACGCGTTCGCCAACGGCGACCTCTCAACGGTGATGAGCCCGCGCACGGTGATCACCTGGGCCGAGAACGCCGACATCTTCAACGACATCGGCTTCGCGTTCCGCGTCACCTTCCTTAACGAGTGTGACGAGCTGGAGCGGCCGCTGGTCGCCGAGTTCTACCAGCGCTGCTTCAACGTCGAGCTGCCGGAATCCTCGGTCAACGTGGCGCTTAGCTGATCCATGCTAACAGTCTCCGTCGAGCGCACCCTGATCCGGACCAAGAAGGCGGTGCTCGACGGATTGGCGCGTTACAACAATGAGAAGATGGGGAAGCAGAAATACAAGCGCTTCGCCATCTCGCTCCGCGACGGCAACGAGATCGTCGGTGGCATTGTCGGAGAGCTTTGGACTGCGGTGCTGTTCATCCAGTACTTCTGGATGGAGCAGAAGTTTCGCAACAGAGGCTTCGGTGCGAAGCTGATCGCGGCGATCGAGGACGAAGCGCGGCGCTTCGGAGCCACCCGGGCCTATGTCGACACGATGAGCTTCCAGGCGCCCGGTTTCTACCGTGCCAATGGCTATCAAGAGTTCGGTTCGATTGAGGGGTATCCCGGCGGCGTGACGCGCCATTGGTTTACGAAATCGCTATGACAACCTCCAACATCAAATTCCGCCCCGGTTCGAAGGAAGCGCCGACCGAGCCCTTCAAGCGCTCGGTCACCGCGTGCCTGCGCGCCATCGCCAAGAAGCCCGAGCTTGAGGTCAGCTTCGCTGCCGAACGCCCCGGACTTGCGCCCGGCAAGGCGCGGCTGCCGGAGCCGGCGCGCAAGATGACCAAGCGCGATGCCGCGGTCGTGCGCGGGCATGCCGATTCGATCTCGCTGAAGATCGCCTGTCACGATCCCAAGGTGCATCGTAAGCTGATGCCCGGCAATCCGCAGGCGCGCGGGGTGTTCGAGGCGGTCGAGCAGGCGCGCGTCGAGGCGATCGGCTCGCGGCGGATGTCCGGTGTGGCGAAGAACCTCACTGCGATGCTCGACGATCACTTCCATCGCGGCAAGTATGACGAGATCACCGATCGCGCCGACGCGCCGCTGTCGGATGCACTGGCGATGCTGGTGCGCGAGCGTCTCACCTGCCTCGCTCCGCCCGCGGCCGCCAAGAAGATGGTCGATCTCTGGCGCCCGGTGCTGGAGGACAAGATCGGCACGCGGCTCGACAAGCTGAGCCGCTTCACCGAGGACCAGGCGAGGTTCGGCGACCTGGTGCATGATCTGTTGTCGGCGCTCGATCTCGGCGACGAGCGCGACATGGACACCGACGAAGACGATCAGGACGAGAGCCCGGACGGCGACAACGATCAGTCCGGCGCCGAGGGCTCGCCCGATTCCGACGCTGCGCAGGAAATGAGCGCCGATCAGGCACAGGCCACCGCCGAAGAGATGAGCGAAAGCGCGATGGAGAGCGCGCAAGCCTCCACCAGCGACACGTTCGACGACGGCGAGCTCGGCGACGACGAAACGCCGGGTGAGGCGACGCGGCCCAACGCGCGCGGGCAGAACGAGCCGCGCGGTCCGGAATATCATGCCTTCGCGCCGAAATTCGACGAGGTAATCGCGGCCGAGGATCTTTGCGATCACGACGAGCTGGAGCGGCTGCGCTCCTATCTCGACAAGCAGCTCGCGCACCTGCAGGGCATCGTGGCGCGGCTCGCCAACCGCCTGCAGCGCCGGCTGATGGCGCAGCAGAACCGCGCCTGGGAGTTCGATCTGGAGGAGGGCATCCTCGATCCGGCGCGGCTGTCGCGCGTCGTCACCGATCCCTATCACCCGCTGTCCTTCATGCATGAGAAGGAGGCGACGTTCCGCGACACCGTGGTGACGCTGCTGCTGGACAACTCCGGCTCGATGCGCGGCCGTCCGATCACGGTCGCCGCGACCTGCGCCGACATCCTGGCGCGGACGCTGGAACGCTGCGGCGTCAAGGTCGAGATCCTCGGCTTCACCACCCGCGCCTGGAAGGGTGGGCAGTCGCGCGAGGCGTGGCTGGCCGCGGGCAAGCCGGCCAATCCCGGCCGCCTCAACGACCTGCGCCACATCATCTACAAGTCGGCCGATGCGCCGTGGCGGCGCGCGCGCAAGAATCTCGGCCTGATGATGCGCGAGGGCCTTCTCAAGGAGAACATCGACGGCGAGGCACTCGACTGGGCGCACAAGCGCCTGCTCGCGCGCCCCGAGCAGCGCCGCATCCTGATGATGATCTCCGACGGCGCGCCGGTCGACGACTCCACGTTGTCGGTCAATCCCGGCAATTATCTCGAGCTGCACCTACGCCACATCATCGAAGAGATCGAGACCCGCTCGCCGGTCGAGCTGATCGCGATCGGCATCGGCCATGATGTCACGCGCTACTATCGCCGCGCCGTCACCATCGTGGACGCCGAAGAACTCGGCGGCGCCATCACCGAAAAACTCGCCGAGCTGTTCAGCGAGACCCACGGCGCCGCGCCTGCACAGGGCACCCGACGCAGGCTCCACTCGTGAGACATGCGCCCATCTGTTAACCGCCGCCGCTTCCTGCAGGATGTGGCGGCGGCGCTGTCGACCGCAGCGCTCCCAAGCCTCGCGCAGGCGCAGAGCGCGCCGCTGACGCCGCCGAAGCGGGCCAGCCCCTATTCCGTCAGTGAACCCGTCTCGATCGAGGTCAAGGCGCGTCCGCTGCCCTCGTTCGATATCCGCGATCGTTCGCGGACGCGGTTCGGCGCGCTGGAATATCGCAGCGGCCTCATTCTGGCCTCGGCATTTCCCGGCTTTGGTGGGCTGTCGAGCCTGCGTCTCGATCCCAAGGGCGAGCGCTTCATCGCGGTCAGCGACAAGGGGAGCTGGTTCACCGGTCGTATCGTCTATCGCGGCCGGGAGATGGTCGGGCTCGATGACGTCGAAGCCGCGCCGCTGCTCGGGCCCGACGGCAGGCCGATCACCTCGCGCAACTGGTACGATTCGGAATCGATCGCGCTCGATGGCTCCGTGGTCTATGTCGGGCTCGAGCGCGTCAATCAGGTGCTGCGCTACGATTTCGCCAAGGGCTTTACCCGTGCGCGCGGCGAGGTGGTGCCGATGCCGCCGGCGGTGCGCAAGCTTCCCCTCAACAAGGGGCTCGAGGCGCTGGTCTTCGTGCCCAAGGGCCTGCCGCTCGCCGGCACGCTGCTCGCGCTGTCCGAACGCGGCCTCGATCCGAGCGGCAATCTGATCGCCTTTCTCGTCGGCGGCAAAACGCCGGGCCAGTTCAACATCCGGCGTACCGACAGTTTCGACATCAGCGATGCGGTGTTGCTGCCGTCTGGCGACCTGTTGATCCTTGAGCGCAAATTCTCCTGGATCGGGGGCGTCGGGATCCGCATCCGCCGCCTGGCGCTGTCGGAGATCGGACCCGGCGCCGTCGTCGACGGTCCCGCGATCTTCAACGCCGACCTCGGCACCGAGATCGACAACATGGAAGGCATCGACGCCCATGTGACGGCGGAGGGCGAGACCGTGCTCACGATGGTCTCGGACGACAATTTCTCACTGATCCAGCGCAATCTGCTGCTGCAATTCACGCTGCTGGACTGAGGTGCCCCGCGCTGGCGCATTGCTGGTCTGCGCACGGGTTCGTTTCATCGGGCGGACGGTTGGTGATTTTGCGCACGCCCTCTATCTTAAGCCGCACACTCCCTTCCTCAGCTCCGGATAGTCCCGCATGAGCGCCCTGTTCTCCCCGATTGAGTTGCGTGGCCTGACACTTTCAAACCGCATCATGGTGTCGCCGATGTGTCAGTATTCGGCGGTCGACGGCTCGGCCACCGACTGGCATTTCACGCACATCAACATGCTGGCGCTGTCGGGCGCGGCGATGTTCTGCATCGAGGCGACCCATGTCGAGGATATCGGGCGGATCACGCCGGGCTGCCTTGGCCTTTACAGCGACGCCAACGAGGCGGCGTTGAAGCCGATCCTCGCCTCCGTGCGCAAGCATTCGAAGGCGGCGGTTGCCATGCAACTTGCTCACGCCGGCCGCAAGGCGTCGAGCCGACGCCCTTGGGAGGGCGGACAATTGATCCCGATCGCAGAAGGCGGCTGGCAGACGGTGGGACCGTCTGATGTCCCTCACAAGGACGGCGAGGCGCCGCCGCTGGCGCTGGACGAGGCCGGCCTGAAGTGCATCCGCGATGCCTTCGTCGCGGCGACCAAGCGTGCGGAACGGCTCGGCATCGACGCGCTCGAGCTGCACGGCGCGCACGGCTATCTCTTGCACCAGTTCCTGTCGCCGATCGCCAACAAGCGCACCGACAAGTATGGCGGCTCGCTGGAAAACCGGATGCGCTTTCCGCTCGAAGTGTTCGACGCGGTGCGCGCCGCATTCCCGGATCACAAACCGATCGGCATCCGCGTCTCGGCAACCGACTGGGTCGAGGGGGCCTGGGGCCTTGCGCAGACCGTTGAATTTGCAAAAGAGCTGCAGAAGCGCGGCGTCGACTGGATGGATGTCTCGTCCGGCGGTGTCTCGCCGCTGCAGAAGATCCCGCTCGGGCCGGGCTACCAGGTGCCGGCGGCGCAGGCGGTGAAGGAGGCGGCGGGCGTCACCACGATGGCGGTCGGCCTGATCACCGAAGCGAAGCAGGCGGAAGAGATCGTTGCCTCCGGCAAGGCCGACATGGTCGCGCTCGCCCGAGGCATGCTCTACGACCCGCGCTGGGGCTGGCACGCCGCCGCCGAACTCGGCGGCGAGGTCAGCGCGCCACCGCAATACTGGCGCTCGCAACCTTCAACGCAGAAGGCGCTGTTCGGCAAGACCACGTTCGGAGCGAGGTAGAAATTGCAACGCTGAGTAGCCCGGATCAAGCGAAGCGAAATCCGGGACCGTGGTGCAGGCTGCGAGATCCACCCGGATTGCGCTCCGCTCCATCCGGGCTGCTCAACCGATGCAGGGCCATCAAAGCCATATTGCGGCCGCAACCAAAGGAGGTACTCTTCGATCGCGTGCGGAAGACACGCGGAGAACAACGAGGAGAGGAGCCCTTATGGAACTCGGATACTTCGCGATGCCCTCGCATCCGCCGGAGTGCGGATTGAAGGAGGGCCACGATTGGGACTTGCAGACCCTGCGCTGGCTCGATGAGCTCGGCTATCAGGAGGCCTGGATCGGCGAGCATCATACCGCGCCCTGGGAGCCGCATCCCTCGCCCGACCTGTTGATCGCGCAGGCGCTCTTGCAGACCAAGACCATCCGCATCGGGCCCGGCGGCTTCCTGCTGCCCTATCATCACCCCGCCGAGCTCGCCAACCGCGTCGCGGTGCTCGATCATCTGTCGAACGGACGGCTCAACTTCGGCGTCGCCGCGAGCGGCCTGCCGAGCGACTGGGCGATGTTCAATGTCGACGGCATGTCGGGCCAGAACCGCGACATGACCCGCGAGG